>Ga0209291_1003365_pt1 | contig 11934 bp, 9 predicted proteins | sample GOMGulsemesocosm_FD_184633 | JGI IMG/M metagenome (GOLD analysis project Ga0209291, IMG submission 184633) | Methane-oxidizing microbial communities from mesocosms in the Gulf of Mexico - GOM9B Gulf of Mexico (SPAdes) (version 2) | ecosystem: Environmental > Aquatic > Marine > Cold seeps | place... | reverse complement strand
TTAATCGCGCTCAAAATAATTTTGATTATAACTTATATAATGCAACTACCGGAAATAAGGTACGTACATTATTCTCTGAAAGTAACAATCGTTGGGTAGAACCAGAAAACGATGCTGTTTTCTTACCAAAAAGCAATACAAGTTTCCTTTGGATGAGTGAAAAAGATGGTTATAAAAACATCTATCAATACAATACTTCAGGAAAATTCATTAAGCAATTAACTGACTTTAAATTCATCGTAAAATCAATTTTAGGGTTTGATGTTTCAGGAAAACATGTAATCATTTCTGCTACTGGAGAAAATCCTACAGAAATGCACACCTATAAAGTAAATTTAAAATCTGGGAAAGCAATTAATCTTACTCCAAAAAGCGGAACACATCGCACACAATTAAAAGGAGATTATTTAATTGATACATACAGTAGCTTAAATACTCCAAGTGTTACAAGTATTATCAATATCAAAAACAAGAAAGAAACTGTTTTAAACACTGCTAAAAACCCATTAGAGGGATATAAGCTTGGAACTACAGAATTATTAACGTTAAAATCAAACGATGGATTTGATTTGCATAGTAGAATAATTAAACCCGCAAACTTTGATCCTTCAAAAAAATACCCTGTTTTAGTTTATGTGTACGGAGGTACGCATGCACAATTAATAACCAATACTTGGTTAGGCGGTTCTCGTTTGTGGATGCAATGGCTTGCTGCTCAAAAAGATTATATTGTATTTACATTAGACAACAGAGGTTCAGCAAACAGAGGTTTTGCATTTGAAAGTGTCATACACCGTACTGCTGGTGATGAAGGAATGAAAGATCAGTTAATCGGAGTTGATTATTTAAAATCATTGCCTTATGTTGATGAGGACAGAATTGCTGTTCACGGATGGAGTTACGGTGGTTTTATGACTAGCTCGCTGTTATTACGTCACCCAAAAGCATTTTCAACAGGAGTTGCTGGAGGACCAGTTACTGATTGGAAATTTTACGAAGCAATGTATGGAGAGCGTTATATGGATACGCCACAGGAAAACCCAGAGGGATATGCTGATTCTCGTATTGGAAAATATTTGGAAAACTTAGAAGGAAAATTATTATTAATTCATGGTAGTGTTGACCCTACAGTTGTACCGCAACACAGTATGGAAGTACTAAAGGAGGCTGTTGAAAAAGGAGTACAATTAGACTTTTTCACATATCCAATGCACGAACACAATGTACGTGGGAAAGACAGAGTACACTTAATGCAAAAGGTACTGGATTATGTGGTTGAGAATAATAAATAGTAATTAACCAATATTATAATATGAAAAATATATCCCTACTAATCCTTCTATTTTTAACCTCAATATGTTCATTTAGTCAAAATTCAATTACTAAATTAACTCCAGAAGAATTAGTTCAACAGCAACTTGATGGATATAATGCATTAAACATTGAAGCTTTTATGACGCCATATAGTGATAGTATGGAACTCTACACCTTTCCAAATACTTTACTTGTAAAAGGCAAGGATAAGATAAAAGAAGGTTATAAAGGTTTTTTTAAGTCCGCTCCAAATTTACATTGTGAGCTTCTTAATCGTACTGTTAGCGGAAATATCGTAATTGATAAAGAGAGAGTTTCTGGATATCCTGATGGAAAAACCATTGAAACATTGGCCATTTATGAAATTGATAACGGGAAAATTCAACGAGTCTATTTCACTAAAGAAGTAGTAGTTGAAACTAAATAAAAAACAGAATATTAAAGACAGTCTTCAATGACTGTCTTTTCTTTTTAAGCAACTTCTTCAACAACAGGAAACACACGTTTATTAAATACTAATAATATCCCTACCCCAGTACTAATAGCCATGTCTGCAATGTTAAAAACTGGGTCGAAAAAAGTAAAATAATTTCCTCCTACTCCAGGTATCCATTCTGGCCAAGTCCATGACGTAAATGGAAAACGTAGCATATCTACCACACAACCTTGCATCATATTACTATAACCAGTCCCATTCATTTGTGATACTCCAGAGTAACCTATCCAATCGTTATATTGAGTATTAAAAGTTGTTCCAGAATCAAAGATTAATCCGTAAAACAAAGAGTCAATATTGTTTCCAAAAGCTCCAGCGAAAATTAAGGAAATAGCGACTATTAACAATTTCGGTGCTTCTTTTTTTATAGAGTTCACCAACCAATAGGCGATAAACCCAATAGCCACTAATCTAAACGATGTTAAGAATACTTTTGCAAATGGTTCGCTTATCGGTAAGAAGTCGCTTAATTTACTTCCCCAAGCCATTCCTGGGTTTTCTACAAAACGAATTTCAAACCAGTTGAAGCCAAACACATTAATGTATTCGCCTAAATTGAAATTTGTTTTTATATATAGTTTTGATATCTGATCAACAATTAATATCAACGCAATTAAACCAATACTCTTTTTTAAATTCATTCGTACTATTATTTCAATTGAGACTTACTCAATCATAATTATTCTCATTAAGGGTTTTAACGATTGCTAAAGTAATAAATTATTGTTTTGCTTTAACTATGTTTATGTTTCCTTTAGCAGTTTTAAGTTCGAAACTAGATTTCCCATTAGGTAATACTTCTTGAGTAATTGTCCCTGTTTTAGAAATCGCATTTATCACCCCACTGTTAGTAGTCAAACTAATATCTCCATCAACTGTTTTTATATCAAAATCTCCTGATACATTGTTTAAATAACAATCACCTGAGTGAAGGTTCGTTCCTAAAGAAACATATCCGCCAGTAATGCTAGTATTGCCAATATCACTAGAAATTAAAGTCCGTAAATGTTCTGGAACGAAAATCTCTACAGCAATCGCATGTACTTTATGGGCACTTAATTTATCTTGATTATTAGGAAATGTGAACGCTATATTTCCAGAAACATATAACGTATGGTTTTCTTGTTTTTTGGTAATTACAAAATGATTGGCATACTCCCCTTCACTTATTGCTTTTATGATTACTTTATTAGATTTTGTTGAACTTAATTTAATTGTAAATACATTATCCAAATCAAAAATTAAATGACTTACAGTATCATCAATAGTAAAAATGTTTTGGGTTTTCTTTTGAGAAAACCCAAACATAAAAGTCATTAGAAATATGTAAATAAATAATTTCAACTTAAAATCCTATCTTTTAATTATATAACACAAAAAACGCTCCAAAAAGGAGCGTTTAGTATATCCCGTAATGGGCTTGTTATTTCTGTAAGTTCTTAGCTTCAATACTTAATGTCGCATGAGGAACAATTTTCAAACGTTCTACATTAATTAATTTCCCTAAAACTCTACATACACCGTATGTTTTGTTTTCGATACGTGCTAAAGCATTTTTCAAATCACGAATAAATTTTTCTTGACGAATAGCCAATTGCATATTACGCTCTTTACTCATTGTTTGAGATCCTTCATCAAACGCTTTAAACGTTGGAGAAGTGTCTTCAGTACCATTGTTATGATCATTCATATAGGCACTTTTCAACAACTCAATATCTGATTTTGCTTTTTCTATTTTAGCTTCTATTATTACTCTAAACTCTTCTAAATGTTCATCAGAGTATCTTTCTTTTATATTGTTCGACATATTTTTTTAAATTTTTTCAATAAATAATTTGGTTTCTATATTGTCAAAGGCAATATCTATACCATTATTTACCGTGGTTAGTAAATCGATTTTTTCGGTTAACGTTTCCGTTTTAATATAGTTCTCAAGTACATCATTAATAGCATTCTCTAAAATACCATCTTTTTGAATAGCTACCGTAATTTTATCAGTTACTTCAAACCCAGAATCTTTACGTAAATTCTGAATTCTATTTACCAACTCCCTAGCGATCCCCTCATTGCGTAGTTCTTCAGAAATAGTAACATCTAATGCTACTGTTAGTCCATTTGCGTTAGCTACAGACCAACCTTCAATGTCTTGAGAAGATATCTCCACATCTTCTAGGTTCAATTTAATATTTTTTCCATTAATATCAAGAGAAATCTCACCATTTTGTTCAATTTCTACAATTTTTTCTTGGTCGAACTGCATAATTGCCCCAGCAACTGCTTTCATATCCTTTCCAAAACGTGGTCCCAGCGCTTTAAAATTAGGCTTGATTTGCTTTACTAAAATTCCAGAAGCATCATCTAACAACTCAATATCCTTTACATTAACCTCAGATTTAATCAAATTAGAAACCGCTAAAATTTCTTCTTTCTCAACAGCATTCATAACTGGAATCATAACACGTTGTAATGGCTTACGAACATTAATCTTCTCCTTAGCTCTTAACGACAATACTAATGAAGATATTGTTTGCGCCTTCTCCATTTTACTTTCTAATGATTTATCTATAATAGTTAAATCAGCTACTGGGAAGTTTGCCAAATGCACACTTTCATCTGCTTTTTTATTAGTAGTACTCGTTAAATCTTTATACAGCCTATCCATAAAGAAAGGTGCCACTGGAGCCGCTAACTTAGAAATAGTTTCTAGACATGTATATAAAGTTTGATAAGCTGATATTTTATCATGCTCATATTCTCCTTTCCAGAATCTTCTTCTGCTCAAACGAACAAACCAGTTACTTAGGTGTTCTTGTACAAAATCTGAAATTGCACGAGTAGCTTTGGTAGGTTCATAACCTCCATAATACTCATCCACTCTTTGCACTAAACTGTGTAATTCAGATAATACCCAACGGTCAATCTCTGGCCTATCAGCATTAACAATATCTTCTTCTGAATAATTAAAGTTATCTAAATTTGCATATAAACTAAAAAACGAATACGTGTTGTATAGTGTTCCGAAGAACTTTCTACTCACTTCCGTAATTCCGTCTAAATCGAACTTTAAGTTATCCCATGGATTTGCATTAGAAATCATGTACCAACGCGTAGCATCAGGACCGTATTTTTCTAAGGTAGAAAAAGGATCTACTCCATTCCCTAAACGTTTAGACATTTTTTGCCCTTTTTTATCTAATACTAAACCATTAGACACAACGTTCTTATATGCTTTATCATCAAATACTAAAGTAGCAATTGCGTGTAATGTATAAAACCATCCACGGGTTTGATCTACTCCCTCAGCAATGAAATCAGCTGTTTTCCATGTATTATCAACTAACTCTTTATTTTCAAACGGGTAGTGCCATTGTGCGTAAGGCATTGATCCTGAATCAAACCAAACGTCAATTAAATCAGCTTCACGAGTCATTGGTTGCCCTGAATTCGATACTAAAGTAATTTTATCAACTACGTTTTTATGTAAGTCGATAGTATCATAATTTTCATCAGACATATCTCCTACAACAAACTCAGTAAAAATATCAGAATCCATTACTCCGGCATCAACTGCACGTTTCATCTCGGCTTTTAATTCTGCTACAGAACCCATTATTTTAACCTCCGTACCATCTTCTGTTCTCCAGATTGGTAATGGAATTCCCCAGAAACGAGAACGAGATAAATTCCAGTCATTCGCATTTTTCAACCAATTTCCGAAACGACCGGTTCCTGTTGCTTCAGGTTTCCAGTTAATTTCTTCGTTTAAAGAGTGCATACGCTCTTTAACATCCGTTACTTTAATAAACCAAGAATCTAATGGGTAATATAAAATTGGCTTATCAGTTCTCCAGCAATGTGGGTAACTATGGACGTATTTTTCAACCTTAAAGGCCTTATTTTCTTCTTTTAATTTTATTGCAATTTGAACGTCTACTGATTTTTCTGGAGCTTCACCTTCAGCATAATATTCATTCTTCACATACATACCAGCAAACTCACCCATGTCCTTAGTGAACTTTCCTTGTAAATCTACTAATGGCACTAAATTGTCATTAGCATCCATTACTAATAATGGTGGCACGCCAGCATCTTTTGCAACTAATGCATCATCTGCTCCAAAAGTTGGTGCAGTATGTACTATTCCAGTTCCATCCTCTGTTGTAACAAAATCTCCAGCAATTACTCTAAATGCTTCTTCTGGAGTTTCATATGGCAATGCATATGGCAATAATTGTTCATATTTAATTCCAACTAAATCAGCTCCTTTATGTTCAGAAAACACGAAATAAGGGATTTGTTTTGCTCCAGATTTATAGTTTATTAAATCAGCTTCATTTTCAACTTTATTAAACTTTTTGCCTGCAAATTGTTTTCCAACTAAACCTTTAGCTAAAATCACATTGGTAGCTTCAAAAGTATATTGGTTGAATGTTTTCACCAATACATAATCAATCTTAGCACCTACCGTTAATGCCGTGTTACTCGGTAAGGTCCAAGGAGTAGTTGTCCAAGCCATTAAGTGCACTTCTCCGCCTACTTGTAATGCTGATGGCAATGTGTTTTTTACAGCTTTAAACTGCGCTACAATTGTGGTATCCGTAACATCCTGATATGCTCCAGGCTGATTAATTTCATGTGAACTTAATCCAGTTCCTGCTTTAGGTGAATATGGTTGAATTGTATATCCTTTGTAAATTAAATCTTTCTCATAAACCTGCTTTAACAACCACCATACACTTTCCATGTATTTTGGTTTGTAAGTAACATACGGGTCTTCCATATCTACCCAATATCCCATCTTTTCGGTTAGGCTATTCCAGATATCAGTATATTTCATTACTGCTTTTTTACAAGCAATATTATATTCTTCAACAGTGATTTTTGTTCCGATATCCTCTTTAGTAATTCCAAGTTCTTTTTCTACACCTAGCTCTACTGGAAGACCATGAGTATCCCAACCTGCTTTACGCTTTACTTGAAATCCTTTTTGAGTTTTATAACGGCAAAAAATATCTTTAATGGTACGTCCCATTACGTGATGAATCCCTGGCATTCCGTTAGCTGAAGGTGGCCCTTCGAAAAACACAAACGGTTTGTTATCATCACGAGTAGTTATACTTTTATCAAAAATATTATTTTCCTCCCAGAATTTTAATATTTCATCAGCAACATTTGGCAAGTTAAGCCCCTTGTATTCTGTAAACTTCGTACTCATTTTGTTCTTTCTTTTATAAGTACGCGAAAATAAGCAAATTATGGGAGATTATTGAGTGTTTTAGGTGTTTGCTCTTCGATTTTAGCTTCAAATTATGGATTAAATGATCATCTCACTTGAATTATTGAGTTATTGATGTGCCTTTTAGTGCCAAATTTGTCATAACTGTCATTGGTGAGATTGTATTTTCCTGCTTATTAACAGCTTCTCGACTGCACTCGAAACGACATCAAAAACAGAAATATTACGGTCTTTTTCCAAACCCCGTTACAAATTGTAAAAACATTCCCCATTGCTTTTCATTCGCCTCCTTAACAGCTGAATAATAATGATTTAATCGCAAACGCGTATGTGGCGAAAAAGAATAGGTTATACTATTAGCATTAATATAATTAGCATGATAGCTACCTAGTTTAGAAACATTATAATAATTATATGCAAAAGACGTACTTACAAAAACACGCCCGTTTAAAAATACATCTACTGCTGTTTGACTATGAAATGATGTTAAGTTCCCTTCGATAGCTGAGGTGTTATACCCAAAAACTAACTGATTACTTAGTTTTACTGTTTCCTTGTGTTTATACACCCAATCGGCACCTAATCGGTTAATTTGTAACAAGTCGTTTTTTACAAGCGTGTTACTAATTTTACCTGACGCCATAATCAATCCAAATTCATTTTTTTTAAATGTTGGAGTCCCCATTCTACCACTTGCTAACCAAGTATTGTTATAATCATAATTTGCAAAAGAAACAGTTGCTTTTGCGCTTTGATTATTCGAACTCAATAAATTATCACAAACCAACATTGGTTTACTTAACCAACCTCCAGCAGTTAGTGAAAACTCTACATCTAACTTTTCGGATATTGGAGTTCTGAAAAACATTCCTAAATCCTGCACAAATCCATAATCCATTTTTGTTAGATTGGTCATGAAGTCTGAAACTGGATCTAACTTAGGATTATGCCCATAGGGGATGCCTTTATTTCCTATCCAAAAATATGTTCTATCCCATTTGGTATCAAACTTTAACCATGTATCTAATAATTGTACTCTAAACTCAGCTTCTTTATTACCAACATCATTAATTCCTTTGATAAAAGGAATTGAAAGCCGTACTTTATAAGCACTTAAACTCAACTGTTTTACATATCCTTTTTGCAATAATTTTTTTCGCTTTCCGAAATACTGAAACGCAAGTTGATTATGCGGAGACCTATTAGCTAAATCCCATCTATTCCCGTTTATATCATTAATATAACCCCCGTGCAAATTAAGTTGCGCGTAAAAGAATTGGGTTTGTTGCTTATCTTTTTTAATGGAATTTTGAGAAAAACAATTCCCTACCACACAAAATAAAAGCAAAAATATATAGCCTTTAAATTTATTCATAAGCACCCCTTTAAACCGTAATAGTTCTAACATATTTTAATAAACAATTAATACTGATATAGTTGTTTTCTAATTCGAACTTTTTCGCGTAACGACTTAGGAAGTTTTACTTTTGCCATCCAAACTGGCGTGATGCGCTCGTAGGAAAGCACATATATTTCTAAAACATCCTGTTCTATGGATTCATAAGACAGGTATATTTTTTCAATTCCTTTATATTGATTATTCACCCATTTATCATTATCTTTTTGAGTTAGCATAACATATGGTTTTAAGTGTTTTGGCAGCATATCAGCATCATAATTAATAGTACTTTGTACTGCATTATATCGCCTGCTTTTTGGATAGGTATTAAACCCAAATAACATCCCGTGTAACTTCTGTTCATTTAACTGAGCTAAATCTACATTACCAATAGTAATTTTATAGGGAGTCCATTTTCCGCTAATTTCAATTTCTGTGTATGTTTGCGCATCCTTTACATCAATAGTATTTAGATACACTGAGTCTAGATGTTTCATCCATTTTAAGTCAAATACTTTAGGTGTCTCTGTTTTATAAAAACCTTCATCTTTAAATTGAGTAGTATGAATTGGTTTTTCTAATACACTTGCGTACGTACTAATATCTCCTTTTAATAATAGTTCAAACTCCTTTTTGTAATGCTGCTCTACATCTAAGGGCTCTATTTTTCTACCACTTTTATATCCAAACTCTATAACTTTAGAAACATCTTTTTTCACTATTGGATTTCGTAATTTATCAAAATCGACAATAACATTTTCTGCTTTTTTTGATAAAACATCATACTCAGTCAGCACTGGAATATGCATATCTGGATTCTTTATTTTCATTAAAGCAGCATATAAATCCATATCGACATAAAACCAACTATGCGATAAAATTCTATTCTGATTAAGATTAATTTCATCCTTTAATCTGCTATTAAAATCAGAATAATCCTCAGAAGTTACATCAAACTCCCATTTGGTTGGAGCCAAACAATTATTGGTTATTTTACAACGGTAAGCCCTATCTGTGGCTTCTTGTAATTTTTCTGTTGAATTATCATTTAGCTCAATTGAAAACTCATTGTGTTCTTTCCTAAACACATAGCCAAACCTATTATACTCCTCAGTAATCATTTCTGGATAATTCATATCCCCTTCTGTATCAAATTTAGGGGTTAAACGTAATAAATCAACATGATTTATTTTAACTGTATTATTGTTATCATCAATGAATTTAAAATTTGCCAATACCTTATCTTTAGGCATTTTATCTAACAACGTTATCGATACTGTAGTAAATCTAAAGGAGTTTTCTTTTGTACCATACAAGCTGTCCTTTTCTCCAACATCGTATGTATAATCATATCCAGGATTTATAGCTTTCAGTATCATATTATGACCTGAGTATTTTTCAAAAACAGATAAAATCTCTTTCGGAGCTCTATTAGTATTTTTCGCATTATTAGCTTCATTCCACTTCACAGAATGACAACTGATAAAACCAAAGACTACTATAACTAAAAGTGTTTTTTTACACATACAGTCAACTTTTAAACAAACAAATAATGATATAAAAAAGTAGTTTAAAAAGGGATGTTGAATAAATTTTTAAAAAGAGGAACTTAAAGATAGTTAATTTAATGACAACTAACAAAGTAACTTTTGCACCTGAATTCGACTATGAATAATATTTTTGAACCTGAGCTAAAACATTTTCTATACTTGCCCCATTAGAAACAATAATATTTGAAGTGTATTTTTTAGCTTCATTTTCAGTCGTATTTCCAATGCAAAAAGCAACTGAATTCTCTAATGAATTCTCTTGTATATAACTCTCTACTCCACTTGGACTAAAAAATAGAATTGCATCAAAAACATCTTCGAATGTATTCGGATTCAATGTTGTTCTATAAAGAATTTCTTCAGTAAAACAGATGTTATTTTTTGATAAAACACTTGGTAATTCTTCCCTTCTCTTATTTCCGCAGAAAAATACAAATGAGTCATTTTTATGACTTTTTATAATGAATTCAGCTAAATTCAATGCGTTTTTAGCTGAATTAATTACACTGTAACCATTCTCAACTAATAACGATGTTGTTTTTTCGCCAACACAAAACACATATTTGATCTGTGTTTTAGATTCAATTAAAATCTTTGCTGAATTTTGACTTGTTACAATTGCATTTTCTATAACAGTACCATTATTAACGAGTGGTAATTTCTCTATTGAGATAGCGTTATATTGCTTCAAAACAATATTAGTACCACCCAGTAATTCTTGTTGTTCAGAGGACAGTTTTTTTGTAGATAAAACTCTAATATTCCTCATCCGAGTTATTTAAGTTCAGTCTTTATTTGCTTCATCAACTCTCTACCACCAGTTGATAATACTTCTTGAGCACATCTTTTACCTAAATTATCAACTTCAGAAAACTCAACTTCAGAAAGACTTACTTCTATTTTTTGCTCTCCGTCTAATGAAAATAATACTCCTTCGAAATAAATTTTATTGTTTTTAATTGTCGCTAATGCTCCAATTGGCGCAGTACAACCACCTTCCAATTCTCGTAAGAATGCTCTTTCAATTGCAGTACAAATTTCAGTATTAACATCATTTAATTTAGCAACTGCTTCTGTAGTAAAAGTATCTTCTTTCATCGTATGAACAACTACTGCTCCTTGAGCTGGGGCTGGAATCATCCAACTTAAATCGATATGATTTTCTGGCAATACCTCAATACGTTCTAATCCGGCTTTGGCAAAAATTGCACCTCCCCAATTACTATCTTCTAATTTCTGTAACCGTAAGTTTACATTACCTCTTAAATCAACGACGTTATGGGTTGGGTATTTGTGTAACCATTGTGCTTTACGACGCAAACTCCCCGTAGCAATAGTTCCTTCTCCATTTAAAAAATCCAATCCTTTATGAACTAATACATCTAATGTTGCAGCACGTTCTAAAACTGCTGTTTGGCGAATTCCAATTGGTAAAGCAGTAGGGACATCTTTCATGGAATGTACAGCAATATCTACAGTTCCATTTAACATGGCAACATCTAATGTTTTAGTGAATATTCCTGTAATCCCTAATTCATACAAAGGTTTATCCAGCACAATATCTCCTGTAGATTTTACAGGCACCAATTCAGTTTTATACCCTAAATCGATTAATTTTTGTTGCACAGTTTTTGCTTGCCATAATGCTAATTGACTATCGCGAGTTCCTATTTTTATAACTTTTTCCATTCTTATTTTATAGTTGGAATACTTTTGAAATCACAGCAATACTTTCACTTGTTGTTGTGTCGTCTGCTTTTAAATGATTTGCAAAATGCTTTGTGATTTTCTGAATAATTTTATCTGACAGTACTTCAGCCTGTTCTTGATCAAAATTATTATTTATCTTACTTTGGTGCTTTATTTCTTCAGCTTTAATCTCATGTAATTTAGATTTTAAAGCTTTTATTGCTGGTGTAAACTTTCTTATTTCTAACCA
>Ga0209291_1003362_pt1 | contig 11940 bp, 15 predicted proteins | sample GOMGulsemesocosm_FD_184633 | JGI IMG/M metagenome (GOLD analysis project Ga0209291, IMG submission 184633) | Methane-oxidizing microbial communities from mesocosms in the Gulf of Mexico - GOM9B Gulf of Mexico (SPAdes) (version 2) | ecosystem: Environmental > Aquatic > Marine > Cold seeps... | reverse complement strand
TAAGAATGCAGAATTACAATTATTGGGTCTTGCAGGTATTTTATTGGACAATAAAGATTTTTAGGTTTAATAAATTTGGGCTGCTTGTAAACCAAAAAAGACCTTACATTGCTGTAAAGTCTTTGTTGAAGGTGGTCCCACTTGGGCTCGAACCAAGGACCATGTTTGTACTGTTTACAGCTACTTAATTAGATGTATAATTTATGGTGTGCCTAAAAGTGTGCCTTATGATTAAATTTTCATGATTATAATCTAAAAATCTAATAAAGAGTTTACCAAAATAGATTTCTCAATTTTGATTATTTAGATTTTCTAAATCTATAATTTCTTTTAATACAACAAATCCATTCTTTGCTTTCTTATTAATTTTTTTTGCAATTCTATCAGCTTCGGGCACATCGCCTTCTTTTAATTTCAATAAAAGTTCATAACTCATATCATTACTTACCATATTCTTTGCAGAATAATTGGTAAAAGTTTCCAAAGTAAATTTAAAATACTGGAGTAGTGAATTAAGTTTATAGTTGCTTGTTTTTCTATTAATTAAATCTACTTCTTCAATGAAGTCAAGTACTCTTTTGATTGCTTTTTTATTATAACCGTACCAAGAATTGGTCATTACTATCTCTTCTTGAAATGATTTAATGTCTAATATATTTAATAAGTCATTAATTGTTTTCAAGTCCTTTTTAGTTAATTTTGAGTCACCTGCTACTCTTGTTGAATATTTGTATTTTAAATCTTCATAGTTTACAAAAATATCCTCACCTTCTTCAGAGGATAATACATCAAAACTACATTTATACATATAGCTCCCCTTAATTATAAGCCCATTTTTATTTATAAGCTTATTAATTATCTCTCTTGTTTTTATATCAAATAACATGGCATAACCCGAACACTCGTTTTGGATTCCATTAAAAGAACATTCCATTAAGCTTGAATTAATACCTGAATCAACAAATCCACAAGCTATAAAATCACAATTAGTTAATTCTTCAACGATAAAATTAGTTCTTAAAAAGCTTGAGCCATTAAAATTAGAAGACATGTAACTTTTTCCTAATAATTTACAATCAATAAAATCAGAAGAAATAAAAGATGTATTGTATAAATCCATCTCAAAATTACAATTTGAGAATACAGATCCCAATGATATTATTTTTTGTGAATCACTTGACTCATTCATAATATCTACAAACTTAAATGCTACTCCGTTAAAAAAAGTGTCAAAAAAATCACATTCAATAAATACAACCTTTTCAAGTCTACATAAGTTGAATTTTGCAGAAGAAATTTTGCACTGAGTAAAAACAACATCACTTATTTGAAATGGAAAGAATGAATAAGAAAAATCTGAATTATAAAATTTACATCCATCAATATTAAAACTTGTTAGGTTAATATTATTAAGTTTTAAATTATCATTTTTATAGATATCTGTTTTAAAAAGGTAGTCAATTATTGTTTGTCCTACCAATTTTTCATTGTTAATTATTTTCTTCTCAGTACTATAATTGGACTTTAAATAACCCGAAAAAATATTAGATACAATTAAAGAATATTCCTTGTTATTCTCCTCTGCAAGTTTGTGTAGTTCTGAAACCCCTCCTAATATTACTGTTTCTTTATCACTCCCTAAATGTTCTACTGCGTTTTTAAACTGATCATTAATTTGAGATTTAATACTTAATGCTAATTGCTTATTTTGATTTTGTATAGCTTCCCCTTGTTTAAAAACCCCCATTTCCATGGCTTTAACTCTTCTGTAAGAAACAAACAAACCGTATAATATGGCAACTCCACCTAGTATTTTTAAATATAACTCAAATAATAGACCTTTTTTATTTTCACTTTCAGGATAAATCCATATTGCCACATCGTCAAAATATTTATCAATATATCCCCAATATTTAAAGACTAAATAAACCGTTATAATTGTTACGATTGTTAATGTTAATATAATATCCTTCCTTTTTGATTTCATTAGTTATTTCTTAGAAGTCTAAATTACAAATGTTTTTTTCGTTAAAAATTCAACGCCTAAAAAGTTTTAAACAAATTGTTGATGTATTCAATTACTAAATATGTTATAGCATTTTGATCAACCTTGCTATCAGCAAAACTGTAGAAATCATCTTTGGTAGTATTTAAATTATTTAATATTTGAACATCTAGATATTCCGAAGTCTTTCATTAATGCTTATTTATTTGTGTCTTGAAAATAGATAAAATATAGATGAGTAATGTTTCTAATGTTTAAAAAGAAGATATGTAGAATAAGAGCTATGTCTGCTATTTTTAACATATTAATAATGATGGGGGCATTGATTTTACTCCATGGTATTAAACATGCTATAGTATTAAGTATTATTGTAAACAGTGAAATTAGTACAGAATAACTAACCATTATGTAAAAAAGCCTAAAAACACTTACTTTTAAACCATCTATTGTTTTATCTGTAAATGTTTTTTTTAACTTATCAATAGAAGTTGTGTTGGTAGCAGTCATAATTGAGATTGCGGTTAAACTAAATCCTGCAAAAATACCAAGTACACTTAATAAGCTAACGATGAAACTTTTGTTTAAAACTAAAAAATGATTAAACATTAACCCCCCTAAAGCTATAGCTATAAGTAATGGAGTAAAAATATCAAACCATATGTTCTTTTTTAAAGTACATAGATAATCATTAATTAATATATAATTATTTTTAAACATTAAAGTAGTCTAACCATTTTATCTCTTATATCATCTCTAAATAATGCAGCAGTATGTGGATCTATTTCTACACTAATAAATGTATGTTTTTGTATTTCATCTATATAAAATTGGCTAATATTGCCATGGTTATCTTTTCCTTCTATCCAAATTTTATCAATTTTAGTATCATAGAGCATCTTTTGTCTCATGTCTTCTAAAAAGTCTCTAATGTCTTTTCCTCTTTCGGCCCTAACATCAATTATCAAATCAGACCTAGAACTTAAAGTCCTATTAGAATAACCTAAATTATCATTATCAAGAATAGATTTGTCTACAAATACTTTAGTTTTTATTACTCTTTCTAGTCTATTTACCATTACGTCTACGCTAGATACTATTGGTCCTTCAACAATTTTAAATTCTTTTGACTCTCCAATGCTATTTAAATATTTTTGGATAAATTTATCTAAATAGTTTTTTAGATGAATATTTTTAATTCCACTACCTGCGTTTTGTAAAATTAAATCAATTTCTCCGTTATTTGTAAATCCAAGTATAAAATAATTTTCTTGCTCTTCCCCTTCTTCTATTCTTTTAGGGTTCTCACGTCTGCTATTGTCTACACTGTCTTTTAAATTCCTCCTAGAACCGTGATTACCTGTACTCATCATACCAAAATAAGCTTTAGGATGGCTATTTATAAATCTACTAGGGATCTGTTCTAATAAATCTAAAGAAGTAAATTTTTTCGCGGAAATATTATATACAATATCTTCGGCAGATTGTTGGTTAAACCAGTTTACAAATGAATCAAAATCAAATTGCCTATGAATCATATTGTTATTTTGATTCTCATAAAACTTTATAACATGGAAGGTGATTTTTCTACTTGTCATTGTTATTACTTTTTTAGTATTCAATGCGGTAATTTAGAAAATACTCATCAAATTGAACTAAGTAAAATCCTTACAATTTTCAATATAAGTCCTTAGTCTTTTTAAAAATTAAATCATTATGCATTGCTCTGTGTGTTTTTATAGGAGAAACATTCTTTTTATATTTATCTTAAAGATAAAATAACATGGCAAAATATTTAATAGGGTATGACTTGAGATTCCCAGGGCAAGATTATGAAGCATTAATAGATGCTATTAAAGATTTAGGAAGATGGTGGCACTGTTTGGACAGTACTTGGATTGTAATATGTAATCAGAATGCAGAACAAATTAGAAATCATTTGGTGCAGTTCATAGATAATAATGATAAAATTCTTATCACTAAGTTACCTGATGTAGCACATGCTGCTTGGAGAGGTTTTGATGAAAATTGCGCAAATTGGTTGAGGGATTACCTCTAATTAATATCCATCATTTACAAAACTGTAGTAGTCGTTTTTAGTTATAATCATATTATCCAGTATTTGGATATCCAGATATTCAGAAGCTTTTTTAACTTTCTCATAAAGTCTTTTGTCAGCCTCACTAGGCTTTAAATTACCACTAGGGTGATTGTGTACTAATACAATACTAGTTGATGCTGATTTTAGTGCTACAGCAAATAATATTCTAATATCAACTATAGTAGCAGTAATCCCTCCTTTAGACACTGTATGAGTCCCTAATACTTCATTAGCCCTGTTTAGAAGTAGTACTTTAAATTCTTCATGTAATTCAATGGTATTCTTATTCCAGTTGCTTAAAATAGCTTTATAAGCATCTTGGCTATTAGTTATTTTTATTCTTTCCTGTTTTGCTATTACAGGTTTGTATGTTAGCTCTATTTCAGATATTATTTTATTCATATGAATTCTTTTAAAATATTAGTAGTCTTAGATAATTTAATAGCACTTTTATTTAACACAAAAAAGGTGACCAATTATGATCACCCTCTCTTTTAATATTAATAATTATTTTAACTGTATTTCCAATAATAACCTCCTCCTGATTTCCTTTCTCCTCTACATACCCTAGATATTGTAGATTTAGAGAGGTTGGTTTTTCTTGAGGCTTCTGAAACAGAAGTATACTTGGTTATTTCTTTTCCATCCAAAGCATACTGAGTAACTTCTTTTTTCCTATTATCATTATCAGGAATAAAAGGTTCTTTGTGCTCATAACTCCAATAAAACCCTTGATATATCTTATTTACGCTTAAACAAGCTCTAGATATATGTTGCTTAGTTGTGTTTATTGAATCTCCAGCGCTTGTTAAATCATCATATTTAGTAAGGAAGTTTCCTTCCATATTATATTTGTAAACTGATTTCTTTATACCACCTCCACAATCAGAATTGTATCCCTCATCCTTTGAGTTGTATTCATAGATGTACTCTTTTTCTTTTTGAGCTAATTCATCTGTTGATTGTGCTGTAGCTACTTGTTCCCAAGTAAAGGCATCAGCACCATAAGTACTGATCGCTTCTTGGAATTTATTACTTGTAGCCTTATTTGCTTTTTGAAAATGATCTCTTCTACGTTCTTCAATAGATTTAGTTGTTACGCCGATATACACAGATCCATTTTCTTTATTTTCTACCCGATAAACTAAATAATTACTTAACATCACCTTCTGTCTTGTTTAAGTAATTATTACGCATGTTGCGTAAATTGCGTAAATCTTTAATTAAATAAGTATAAGTTCCTTTTGAACCGTCGGGTATAAGAATATTATTTTTTACAATATTCATTAATGTGTAGTCAAAAGTTCTAGAGGGCATAGTATTAGTTTGAACAAACTCCTTTTTTAACTCTGAGACTTTAATAAAATATTTCTCAGCTTGATCATTTTCTGATAATTTTTCTTCTGCTTTTGTTTCAAGGTAAGAAATCACTTTCTCATAATTATTTGCACTTTTTTCACCTGAATTATTAATGATTCTACTTTCATATGACTCTTCAGTAGGAATCAACCAATTACTCTTATTATCTATTTCATATAAATTTACTAGGTCATTAGACTCTTCATATCTATAAAAAACTTCTTTTAAGTATCTTTGATTTGTCAATTCATTACGATTTAATCCAATTGAGAAATCTGCTTCTTGAGACATTACTGAACTCCCTGCCATACTATCCATCGTTAATGGCTTTCCATTGTTCTTAGTAGAATGATGAATCATTAATAGACATAATCCATTATCGTAAGCAAAGTTCCTTAATCTTGCTAATATTTCTTTACAGATATCCCTATTAGTAATATCTCCTTTCATCATTCTTGTAAGGCTATCTATAATGATGACATCTGGACTGATTTCCTCTACTAAAACTTCAAAGGCTTCCCATTGTTTCATATCCACCATAAATCTTGGAAATGTTTGACCAGCTATAATAACATTATCATTAAATAATTGAGTTTCAGATTCACTTAACTCACTCATTTGTTTTTGCATTCTTCTAGTTCTTTTTCTATAATCTTCTTCCATGGCTACTAAAAAAACTCTCTTTGGTTCTCCAATCATTTTACTTTTAAAAAAAGTATTTCTTCCAACTGCTAGGCTCATCGCTATATTTTCACAGAAAATAGTCTTACCCGCTTTACTAGGACCAAATACATATCCAAAAGAAACATCTTCTATCCCTCTCCAGTAAAATGTAGGGTCTGGTTCATTGCTATATATTTTTATTAATTCACTTGGACTTTTAACGTCCTTTATATCATATTCTCTTATAAGCTTTTTTGCTTTCTTCTTCATTTATCTTTCTTCTTTTTATTTAAACTATTAGAACCATCAAACTAATCGGTTTTCCTTTATAAATAATGGTTTTTAACTCACATAATTTTATACGCAACTTGCGCAACATTTGTAATGTTATATTAACATTATAAGTTTAATGTGAAAATATTTAGAAGAATCAAAAGCTATTTATATGAGATTGAGAGTCTCAACTTTTGTTTTAAGATGTAGCTTCTTCAAGAATAAAATGAGTATTGCTTTAGTTTTTACCCATCTAATTAATATAAGAAAAAAAAACGTATTATCCAAATTTTATAATGAAATATCAAAATATTTATATCTGTAAAATGAATTACCTATTTCAAATATTGTAATACCTGATTTAGATTCTTTTACATTCTTTACAAGGTATATCTCCCCTTCAATTATATTGTGAATAGGTTTGATTGCTTTCACAGAGAAAGGAGTTCTAACTACCCTCAATTTGTTGTTCCAAGTGATTACAAAGATGATTTTGGGGTTGAAATAATATGGCTGTTTTAGTTTATTTTCTATATTCATAAATTATGATTTTTTAATGGAATAGCAATATTATATGGATAGCCTAAACTGAATTGATAGGTAGATTTCTTCAAAAAAGGGTGCTTATTGATGAGTACGTGTTTACAATGGAGTGGTAAATTAACTTTTATATAATATATCTGGTTAGTTGATGACTTAGTATAACTTTTCTAGTTATGTGCTATATTCTAGGAAATTATAAGGTCAAAAAACAAGCCTAAGGATTTCTCCAAAGGCTTGTTAACTAATAACCTGATGAAGTTTCTAATACCTGCTTTTGCATTACTTCTTCTGCACTTTCAATAAATTCGTACCTATGTGCAATTGTGATAGTTTCTCCAGTTTGCTCTACAGTATAACTGTAAGGTTCACATGGGACTTTCTCTACATATCCAGGAAACTCTGTACCTATGAGCGCATTACATGTTGCATCATCAAATGAAGCTGGAACTGATGCTTTTCTAGCTGTAAAATACAACTGACCTGATGCACTTTTTACTGGTTCAATTCCTCCTTGTACTATTAATACATTAAAAGAATCTCCGTTTTTATTCTCTCTACTTTCAAAATTTACTACTGTGACCATAATATTTTTTAAATTAAATCATACGGGGGAATACCCCACCGCAAAACCTAAAGGGGGTGGTTGAGATAGGTTAAGTAGTGCTCACATCAAAAAAAGTTCTGAAATAAAAAATAAAAAATAATTTTTTCAAAGACAGATTTCAATTAGTCTATAGGTCACAGGTATAAGCTAATTTACTTTCTGCCTTATATTACATCGGTGATATTCCTATACGCTGAAACTTGAATTCATCACCGTATAATCTTGATGATACATAAAACCCATAATCTTTGTTTAATCTTATATAAGATTGAAATTCAGTATTATTAAGTGTTGAATGCATTTTTAATTGGTAAGTACCGTTTTGGCTATCTTCATTGAATAATAAATTTCTTTCATTCATGTCTTTGTGAATCTCAAGAACTTCCTTTTCTATAGAATAAGAATTAGTGTAATTTGTTAATTGATTTTCTTTAAAACTGTCGCTTTCAGCTGTAGATTCTAAATAATCTTCTAACTGAACGGGAGATAACTTTTTGTATTTTAAATTTTCTAGATTTTTATCTTGTACAAATCGTAATATTCTTTTTGTAAATTGTCTATTCAATTCTAGTGTTTCTTCAAAACTGCCTTGCTGGATTATTCTTTCGTTTTTACATGAGTTTAAAGTAGTCGCAAGCCCTAACATTATATATATTAGTTTATTCATTTTTTAGTAGTTAAATTATTATCCAATTGAAGTTTATGTAAATATAGGCAAATATGCCTACTTGATACTTGGTAAAGACCACGAATTTTAACACGTGGAATATTTAAAGGACAAAGAGTTTATTATTGAGTTTGGTAAAAACTTACGTAAGATTAGAAAATCTAAAGATTTTACACAGCAAGATTTAGCCAATGATATAGGTGTTGAAATATCTCAAATTAGTAGAATAGAAAGAGGTATAATTAACACCTCAATTTCTACAACTAATTCATTAGCTAAAGCGCTTAATATAAAAGTATCTGAATTGTTTGTATTTGAAGATTGATGAGTTACTTTCTTAAAATAGAAATTACATTAGCTAGAGTTTTAAACTCTAATTCTTTTTTATTATAATTTATGTAAATTGATACTCCTAGAATTTTTCAAGAGGATGTAATTATTTGAGTCAAAGTAATTACTTATAATAATTAAAGACTGAAGTGACAGTTTTATAGTTGGTAATTAAATATATTATTTGTAGTAATTTTATTACTTTTGCTCACCCTAAAAACTAATTAATTTTGTAGATTTACTAAAATCACAAAATAGCCACTATCATTAATAAGTAATGAGAAAAGAATTCATTGAATCAAACATAGTTATTATAGGTGAGTTTAAGCCGTCTGTATACGACAAGTATTTTTTTATAAAAAACAAGCTCATTCCTGAAGAAAAGTTTAATGATGAAACTTTTTATATCACACCTAAATTCTGTAGATTAGATACTGAAGAAATCAGTATTGATATAGATACTGAACGTGTTGCTATAATAAATAAATTAGACAGTGTTAAAGCTAAAGATATAGCGCACAAGATTATTAGTGAATCTGAAAATAAAATAAAGGCAGTAGGGCTTAATTTTAAGTGGTTCATTTTTATTGATAAGAGTATACCCGAATATACTCAAGAAATTTTTTATTCTCCAAATAACAAAATTATAAACAATCATTTTAACACTAAAGATGTCGCTTATGGTTATTATGTGAGTAAAGAGTTTAATGATAGTAGAATGCGTTTAGATGTAAAGCCTATGAGGCTTAAAGAGGTTGACAGTAACATAGATGAAAGTGTTATGGTTTATGATTTTAACTTTCACATTGAGGAACAAAATAATTTTGATATCCATGCTAAAGCACTTGAGAACTACCTTAAATATGAGAAAGAGGTGAAGAATATAATTTCTAGTTATGACTAAAGAGAAAGAATACATTTTATCAAGAAGTACAAGTGAAGTTGTTACAAGGGAGAGAACTCCTAAAGGATACCAAGCAACTACTTCAAACAGTTTCTTTTTTGCCATGCAACAACAAAGTTCTCTACATGTATTAAGTGGTAAAGTAGACTGTTATACTAAAAATGTTTTTGATATAATTAAAGAATATGACGATAAAGAAGTTTTATATGTTAGAGCTATAAAAAATCTTTTGAAACAGCGTTCTTACCATGACCTAGTCTATGAACTGGATAATGAGTATATATCAGAAGAAGATTTTAGTAATGAGCTAGAAAACAATGAGGAAAAATATTTAATTAGAATTAATGATAAATTAGATATTAAAAAAATTAAACTCCTTTCAAATATTTTAAATAAGCTGAAAGCTAACTTAACGGATGATGATTTGTCTGAAATATTTTCAATAAGAACAAACAATCTTTCAAAATTAGTATTAACAAGTGTAAAAATGTTAGAAGATGAAGGAGGTATATAATGATGCTACTTTAGAATGTTCAGCGGCAGAAGTTATATCTAGAAAAATAATGCGTTCTATTTATGCAGAAATAGATAATATTGGTAAATGTCTTACTTATAAATGTTCTTTAAATAGTGAAGCAACAATCAAGAAAGAATTAGACCCTAAAAATCCTCTTATCAATGAATTTTCTCTTCTGAATAATAATGATAAATTGGAATCTGACAAGCTATATGTTGCTATTAAAGCTATTAGACCCTACAGAATAAAGAAATCTAATCATACTCATAGACACAAGGCACAAGTGTTTACTACTAACAAATTTACTTTTGCAAAAATCACCCAACAATTAAGTAACATCCCTCTTTTGGATCCTCCAAAAGTTATTAAAATTATTGAGCCTGGTGACGAAAAAATTGATAAACCATAGTTTTATTCCTAGGGTGATAATGTAAAATTAGTTTGTATTTTGGTTTAAAAACTTACAGCTGATTTGCGTGTATTAATTTATTAACCTCTTAATTTTAATATCTCCTCACTAACTTTACTCTTAACAACCTTTGCATAATGCTCCTGAGTTATAGTAATTTTACTATGACCTAACAACTCTGAAACAACCTCCATTGACACGCCATTATAGAGCAATACGGTGGTTGCAAAGGTTTTTCTAGCAATATGATGTGTCAGTTTCTTTTCTATCCCTACAATGATTGCTATCTCCTTTAAATAAGAGTTAAACTTCTGATTAGAAATACTTGGTAGTACTTTATCAGAATCAACTAGCTTGTACTTGTCAATGATAATTTCAGCTTGTGGCAACAAAGGAATAGCTATAGGTTGATTAGTTTTCTTTCTATTCATGTTAATCCATAAGTTTCCATCAAAACCTGTAGTAATATGCTTAGTTCTTAAACTAGTCATTTCTTGATAAGCTAACCCTGTGTAACAACAGAAAATAAACATGTCCTTTATTTGTTGTAATCGTACCTGAGCAAAACTGTGTTCTTCTAGTAGTTTTAATTCTTCGGGAGTTAAGAAGACAATAACAGTTTTAGGTCTTTTACATTTATATAAAGCAAACGGATCTTTTTCTAGAATACCTTCTGATATTGCTATTTTAATAACTTTCCTAAACCGCTGTATCATTTTGTAAATACTTGATTGAGCTAAGTTTCTCTCAGATTTTAAATAGAATTCATAGTCATTTATAAATTTCATGTTTAAGTCTTTAAACTGGTAGTCATTCTTGTTGTATTGATGTTTAATATATCCTTTTAGAAGCTCCATAGCTTGCCTAAATTTCCATAGCGTAGCTAATACATAATCTTTACCAATAAGTTTTTCAACCTTGCTGTTATGAGCTTTAAACGCTTCAAGTAGGGTAGTGGTTTTGGTGGTGTTAACTCCTTTGTATTGTAGGAATATGTCTTCTACATCAAAATCATCATTGTTAACCTGTAGAAATAAAAAAGCCTGACTAACGTGTTGTTTAATCAGGCTCAGTTGAGTATTTATAAGTTTTGTTTTCTTGTTAGGAGGTTTGGCTACTTGTTGAGAGCTACTCCAGTTTTTAGGGTTAATGAATAATCCTGTAGAGAATTGCTTTCTCTTTCCTTTATATGTAATCCTACATATTAACGGCACAAGACCTTTTTTATTCATTCTTGTTGCGGATATAAGGAATAGTGTTTTTAGTATATGATTAGTCATAGCGGTGTTTTTAGTGGTTAAAATTTAAGAAGTAAACATGCAACCCAACAGTGTAGAAATTGCAACCCAATTGTATGCCTTCATAATGATATATATGGGTAAAATGGAAGAATATGGTGAAGTAGAGTAAAATGTAGAAAACCTCTCTAACCCTAAGTATATAAAACAAAAAAGACCTTACATTGCTGTAAAGTCTTTGTTTGAAGGTGGTCCCACTTGGGCTCGAACCAAGGACCCTCTGATTATGAGTCAGATGCTCTAACCAACTGAGCTATGGGACCGAAAACG
>Ga0209291_1003359_pt1 | contig 11943 bp, 11 predicted proteins | sample GOMGulsemesocosm_FD_184633 | JGI IMG/M metagenome (GOLD analysis project Ga0209291, IMG submission 184633) | Methane-oxidizing microbial communities from mesocosms in the Gulf of Mexico - GOM9B Gulf of Mexico (SPAdes) (version 2) | ecosystem: Environmental > Aquatic > Marine > Cold seeps... | reverse complement strand
AAATGAACAGATAATGGCTTTATCCCCACTCACCATGTCATCATGATGACGATGGAAGGCAATGATAGAACCCGCTGAAGCGGTATTAGCGAATTCATTCAAGATGATAGGCGCTTCATTACCGACGGGGTCACGCCCTAATACTTTACGTGCAACAAAGGTATTCATATTAATGTTGGCTTGATGTAAGAACAGGCGCTTTAAATCCGTTGCCTCAATATTACACTTAGCCATTTGCTCTGCAATTAACGAATACACCATCGGTAGTACTTCTTTAAACACTTTGCGGCCGTGCTGAACAAACAATTTATCGGTATCGTGTTGAGATTCAACATCACAGCGATTGATATGACCAAAATTACTACGAATATTATTCGAGAACGTTGTCATCGGTTTTTGCGCCAATATTTTAAATTGATGATCAGATGTTGCCGTGTCTTGATGTTCAATGACAACCGCCGTTGCCACATCACCAAAAATAAAATGACTATCGCGATCGCGATAGTTGATTTGCGGTGAAGTAATTTCGGGACTGATCACTAATACCGTTTTAGCCGTGCCACCCGTGACGGCATTAGCTGCATTCATGATGCCAAATGTCGCCGCAGAACAAGCCACCAGCATATCATAAGCATAGCCACTTGCTCCTAGCTGTTGCTGTACTTCAATCGCTATCGCTGGGTAGGCACGTTCGGTATAAGAACAAGCAACAATAATTAAATCGATATCATCTTTGGTTTTGTTAGCCGCCGCCATCGCACTTTTTGCCGCCGCAATGGCCATTTCAGCCTGAATCGATACCTCTTCGTTTGCACGGGGTGGGATAAGTGGCATCATAACATTGGTGTCAAGAATACCGTCTTTACACATCACGTAACGACTTTCAATGCCCGATGCTTTCTTAATGAACTCACTGCTTGATGGCTTAAGCGCCTCAATATCACCAGCGGTAATTGCGGCACTATTTTCGATATTAAATTTTTCTACGTACGCATTAAATGCTGTCACTAGTTCATCATTAGAGATAGTGTTTGGTGGGGTATATAGCCCGGTGCCGCTTATAACTATTGACATTATTTCTCCGTTTACATTCGTTCTATCGTAGTGTCGCACTACGCTTTTTGTTTGATCAAGTCTGTGACGTCGCGTTGAGACAATCCAATATCGATAACAACCGTTGCCGATATTTTATCTTGAATCCCTTGGTGGTTCGGATCCTAATAAATTTGTAGGAAGCCAAGTAACCCATAGGCAAGTCCTGCACCATCACGCACAAATGACTCCTACAGACTGATTTCGCTATCATTTAGCTGAATCACCCGTATATTAAGCAGCATTTTACCGAATGTTTAGCCATTAAACCATGAAGTAAAGCAACTAAAATAAATTGCGGCAAAACCGAACCCTAAACCAAGATCCGCAATCAAGCGCAAGTTCGCTGTTTGGATTGTCTATAGCGACCTCACCTAGCGGTTTTATCAACCCCTTACGCTGTACAAGTTCACTTAGGGGCCACAGTTCCAGCGCTTGACGCTGCTGGATTGTTATATCTTTATCTTTGCTCACTTCGCTAAGTATTTCGAGCAGTTCGCTTGCGCTGGGCAAACGGTTTAATTTGACATAAACATCCAGCAAGTCGACAACCGCAGGCTTATTGCGCGGAATAACCACACCCCGGCTTTGCCTAATTGCGTTAAGTAATTCAAGGCGCCGGATCTGTAAATCAACCACAATGTCAGTAGAAAGAGTCCTAAGCCAATATCTTCAAGCTCGGTCAATCACGCACAGATCACACAGTATCGCTAGTGCTCTGCGCCAAGGACGGGCCAATGGTATAAATTCACATGCCTTTTTTTGGCATGTGAAATTGGCTAGAAGTTACCTATCGAAGTGCTTTAATTGCCTCTTCTAGACCAGCCATGGTCATTGGGTACATGTTGCCATCCACCAGCTGACTCAGATAATCGATGCTGACAGTATAGCGCCAATGTTGCTGCTTAATCGGGTTTAGCCATACCACATTCGAAAAATGACTCGTCAGGCGGCGCATCCATACTTCACCCGATTCTTCATTCATGTGTTCAACGCTACCACCAGGGTAACTTATTTCATAAGGCCCCATCGACGCATCGCCAATAAAGATAACTTTATAGTCACTGGCATAGGTGCGGATAATTTCCCATATTTCTTTTTTATCAATATGACGACGGCTATTATCACGCCAAACCGATTCATAGACGCAATTGTGGAAGTAGAAATACTCTAAGTGTTTAAACTCCCCTTTAGCGGCGCTAAACAACTGCTCCATTTGTTCGATGTACGGATCCATCGAACCACCGACATCGAAAAACATTAACACCTTGACCGCATTGTGACGCTCAGCCACCATCTTGATATCTAAATAACCAGCATTATTAGCCGTCGCCTTAATCGTGCCATTAAGATCGAGCTGATCTTGGGCACCTGTGCGGGCGAATTTACGTAACCGACGCAGGGCAACTTGCATATTACGGCTACCCAGTAACTGATCATCGCTTAAATTAGAAAACTGACGCTTATCCCACACCTTAGCCGCACGATTATGACGGTTGCCATCTTGGCCAATTCGGACCCCTTGCGGATTATAACCATAGGCGCCAAACGGTGAAGTACCGCCGGTACCGACCCATTTGTTACCACCTTGATGACGTTTTTCCTGTTCTTTTAGGCGTTGCTGCAGCGTATCGAGTATTTCGTCGAGCGATCCTAACGCCTCAAGCTTGGCTTTCTCTTCATCAGAGAGTAGCTTTTCAATCTCTTTACGCAACCAATCATTGGGAATGTCTTTATCAAACAAGTCAATCTCGCTGATCCCTTTGAAATACTCAGCAAAGGCGCGATCGAACTTATCAAAATGCACTTCATCTTTGACCATGATCATTTTCGACAATTGATAAAATTTATCGATGTCGGCAAAGATCACTTCTTTATCGAGCGCACTAATCAGGTCGAGTAACTCGGTGACACTGACCTTGAGCTTGTATTTTCGCAAGGTCGAGAAGAAATCAATTAACATCGGTTTACTGCCTGCGCGCTAAAAAGGCAATTTTTTCAAATAGACTCATGTCTTGCTCGTTTTTAAGCAAGGCACCATAGAGTGGCATAATCGATTGATCGTGCTGGCTGTCACGTAATACTTCCGGCGCAATATCTTCGGCTAATAATAATTTAAGCCAGTCGAGTAACTCAGAGGTCGATGGTTTTTTCTTAATGCCACTGACATTACGCATTTCAAAGAAACGCACAAGTGCTTGCTCAAGCAGTTTAGGTTTAATATTTGGAAAGTGAACATCAACAATTTGCTGCATTTGCGCGCTATCAGGAAATTGAATGTAATGGAAAAAACAGCGGCGTAAAAACGCGTCAGGAAGATCTTTCTCATTATTAGAGGTAATAATCACAATTGGGCGTACTTTTGCTTTAACCAATTGTTGAGTCTCATAAACAAAAAACTCCATTTTATCGAGCTCTTGCAATAAATCGTTCGGGAACTCGATATCAGCTTTATCTATCTCATCGATCAATAAAATAGGACGTACTTCACTTTCGAACGCCTGCCACATTTTTCCTTTAACAATATAGTTGGCAATGTCTTTAACCCGGTCGTCACCCAATTGCGAATCACGTAAGCGCGACACAGCATCATACTCATATAACCCTTGTTGGGCCTTAGTGGTTGATTTTATATGCCACTGGATCAGTGGAACCTTCAAAGACTTCGCTAACTCTTCGGCAAGCATCGTTTTACCCGTGCCTGGTTCACCCTTTATCAGCAAAGGTCGCTCTAGGGTTATTGCAGCTTGTACCGCAAGTTTTAGTTCTTCACTTACAACGTAATTTTCAGTGGTATCGAATGACATGAGGGTTTTCTTATAATAGTTTAAACAGATGTTTTAACATTACCACATCTTGGTCGATGCGCTTCCTACCTATTTGGAATAAGAACTTAGTTTTTTATTACATAACGTTATAACAAAATGTCATTTCACTTTCATTTCCAAAGGGGTAAGCTAACTAATATTAGACAAAATTAACGTAATTTAATCATTGCCACATCCAGTAATGACTGAAAAAGGAAGCTATTATGGCGAACATCGCACAAGACAATTCATTGACTATCGGCAACACGCCACTAGTTCGTTTAAATAAAGTATCTAACGGTAACGTTATTGCTAAAGTTGAAAGCCGTAATCCAAGCGCTAGTGTTAAATGTCGTATTGGTGCAAACATGATTTGGGATGCCGAAAAATCAGGCGTACTAACAAAAGAAAAAGAAATCATTGAACCTACCAGTGGTAACACGGGTATCGCATTAGCTTTTGTGTGTTCTGCACGCGGTTATAAGCTAACGCTAACCATGCCAGACACGATGAGCCTTGAGCGTCGTAAGTTACTAAAAGCCTTAGGCGCGAACTTAGTATTAACTGAAGGTGCTAAGGGCATGGGCGGCGCAATTGCTAAAGCGCAAGAGATTAAAGACTCAAATCCAGAAAAATTCGTGTTGCTACAACAATTCGAAAACCCTGCTAACCCACAAATTCATGAGCAAACAACGGGGCCAGAAATTTGGAATGATACCGATGGAGAAATCGATGTCTTCGTCGCCGGTGTAGGAACTGGCGGTACAATTACGGGTGTGAGTCGTTACATTAAAAATGTGCAAGGCAAAGCAATCACCACCGTTGCTGTTGAGCCAGTTAACTCACCAGTGATCACGCAAGCAAAAGCGGGTCAAGACTTAACGCCAGGACCGCATAAAATTCAAGGTATTGGCGCAGGTTTTATCCCTGGTAACCTAGACTTAGATCTCGTTGATCTTGTTGAACAAGTTGATAACGATGAAGCGATTGAAATGGCCCAACGTCTCATGGACGAAGAAGGCATCCTAGCAGGTATTTCTTCTGGTGCAGCTGTTATTGCCGCAAACCGTATTGCGGAACGTCCAGAGTTTGCAGGTAAAAATATCGTAGTGATCTTACCAAGTTCTGGTGAGCGTTATTTATCGACAGCACTATTTGCTAACATCTTTACTGAAGCTGAAAACGTTCAGTAGTAAGTGTTAACCAACAACAAAAAGGATAAGCAGCTGCTTATCCTTTTTTTTTGCGTGATGCCCTTATAGTGAGCGACGGCTAGCTCGATCTCCCAACGATGAGCATATAATATCAATTATATTAATAAAGTGACCACTTGAGCCGGTTTAAACTCACTAGAACTACGTTGATCTCAATCCCAACAGATAGCTATTGGTCATTCGAGCGCCTTGTTCTAATAAACTTGTCCTTCGCTCAAGAAGCTCATATCTTTAATGTCATTGGTATAAGTCTGCATTTCGCCCATTTAAAATGAAGTCTATGCTATGTTGTTAGTGTCAAGTTAAAACAATACATGGCAATGGCATCAACGTAATGTGTCGGAAACGTGCAGTTCAACACATGATGATGAGGAGTGGTCAATTTTGCGAAGCTCTTCATATCGATGTCGTGGTATCTTTATGGGTGTTTAAAACTAACGTGAAAAAATAGCGCTTGAGTGCTCTAATTAGTTGGTGGGTTAAAAATACTGAATAAATGACAGAAAAGGAATGTGATGAAAAATTACTTTATTTTACTGACTCTAGCGCTAGCTTTAGCTTTATCTTTAGCTTTATCAGAGCCTGCTCATACTGGTGTCGATGGTGCCAGCGTTCGTGGCGGATTTTTTGGGGGTGCAGGTCCCACGCAAGCCTATCTTTGCAATGACTGTGATAGCGTTACGGCAAAGTCAATTGCTATTCGTCAGGCCCCCATCAACCAATGTTCTATATACCGAAATGGCCCTATTGCGACTTATTGTGAGGTGATTTATGAACAGATATTGATTCCTGTTTATCAGTCGCGAGAAGTCTTTAAGTTTATGGTTTCTACATCGATTAATTCACAGAATAGACCGACGGTAAGTGTCGTTAGCGTTCCTGTTACTGCGAATGAATATTTATTGTTGGATGAGTATTTTGATTTTCATGAACGACTGTTAAATGGGCTTCATAGCGCCTATCTTGCGCTTCGTGATTCTTATTCAGGTTCTTCTAATGCTTCGACCGCTTTCACGATGCGCTCAAGTCCGGAAGATAGTGATGACATTGATTGTAGCGAGCATCCAATTTGGTATTTTTATAGCCTTGCGAATAAGAATCTAACCACTAATAGAGCTAAAGATTTTGTCAAGCAAGAGTTGTCTGGTAACCAAATAGATGCGACTTATGAACCTGTACTGTCTGGTGGTGGTTTTCAAATTTCAAACGCTGGTGGTGGAGTGAACTTAAATTATCAGTTCATAAGAAACTCATTGATGGTGAGTACTGGCGATATGCACAATAGATTAGTCTTTAACGTTCATGTCTCTAACCACGTAGGCGACCCAGGCACTGCAATTTTCACTCTGACTCTCAATCGGTTGTTTACAGAGATAGATGGACTCTCGGCTGCAGAGCTCTTTGGTGGTAACAGCTCTGACTTGACCGGCTATCCTATTTCAGCGTGTTTAAAGAAGTATTTAGAGGATAAAGCTGAGTCAACCGGTGATGATTCAACAGACTTTGGCGGTGGCACAGGGGCGTTCCAAGATCCTTTTACTGGCATGGATGCTTGGAACACTTCTGATCGAGGTATGTATTGCAAGTATTCACGAAAATATCGTACTTGCTCTACGGACGAAGACGGTCAAACTTGCACTAGTACAAGGATTTCATGGGTTCAACCTTGTGGTTCATCAGGAATGGCAATGGATTAATGCACGGCTAGCGCATTAAAGTCATAGATTGCAACAGGGTTAGCGATAGTCATCGTCTAACCCTGCCATCCTTTTTTAAGCGACAGATCACCCAGGCAATAGCGTAATTTCGGCTTAAAAAGAACCATATTGATGTAACCAATCTAGCTGTGCATGCTCAATACTTCCCCAACTTAAGAGCCGATATGATGACGCTTATCGCGAGTAACAGGATATCCATCCTGTTATGTTTTTTACAACGGTCAATGCGCGGGATCAGGTATAGAATCCAAATGCGTCAAGAACGTCACGCTCATGTTAGTTACCTCAATGCCTTGATATAAGATCTGATCGCGATAAACTAAATAAGTTTAATTTATAATGCTCTTACCGTGTATAGTGAGCCCCATCTGATCATTAACTTCCCTAACAATTTCACATTCTCAAGATATTTGGTATAAACTAATCAATCATTAACTTGAGCGAGTCATCAACGTTATGCCAAAGCAAACATTAGGCGTGCTACCGCAGCAATTTACCATTCATAGTTTTAGTAGCGATACGAAGCCGATGAGTGAGATATTTGATCAAGACATTTATTTTTTGAGTAAGACTGGTGATGAACTGTCCGTTGTTGTACCTTCAACTTTAGCGTTAAACAGTTTGGATAGCGAAAGTGATTGGCGCTGTCTTGAAGTACTAGGACCATTAGATTTCTTACTCACCGGTATTCTCTCTGGCATTGCTGGCGTGTTAGCGGAAAGTAATATTAGCATCTTTGCTATTTCGACCTTCGATACCGATTATATTTTAGTAAAACAAGATAATTTACACCAAGCAATTGCTCAACTTGAGCATCATGATTACGTCGTTAACCAGCGTGTGCACAGTTCATTATGACCACATCTAAAAATAGCGCTGCGCCAGTTACTAGTCAAAAACCTAAGCTCGTCATAAAAACGCTACTTAGCCCTATTAGCGGTGAAAGCCGTGCGGTTGCGTTACATCATGATATATTAATTGCTCAAGGGCTCCATGGTAAAGGTGTATCGATCACGCCTGCTGGTAGCCGCGTCGTTGCGCCTTGCAAGGCCAAAGTCATTGATATTGCACCGACAGGCCATCATATGACCTTAGGGGCTAGTAATGGCGTTATTATCGAGATATTTATCGGCAGTGAAGCGATAAATACACACGGGGTCGGCTTTACCGTAAAAGTAGCACGCGGTGATGTTGTCATCCCGAATCAAGTATTAGTTGAATTGGATTTGATTTACTTACAACGTCAATTGCCAAGTGTTGATGTAGCGATCTTGGTCAGCAAGGGTGCACTAAAATTAACGCCCTACCATGGTAACCTCCGTGCAGGAGAAGATGATGTACTTCAACTCATCGTTAAAGGGTCTTAGTTCGGTTTATTAAGATGCACTGACATCGATAATCGTAATGTTGCCTTATATGCGCTTTGCTTAATCGCTTACTGGCGGCAGCCGCCTAAAATAGCTGATTCTCAGCTAAATCTATGCTTTAATTAGCTCAAATTTAATAACACGGCTTACCTCATGTCAAACAGCACTACCCTGGTTTATGGGATCAAGAACTGCGATACCATTAAGAAAGCATTAAAATGGCTCGATGCTAACAACGTGGCTTACACGTTTCATGATTATCGCGTTGACGGATTAGATGATACTTTGTTGGCATCATTAACGGATATTAGTGACCCACAACTGATGCTTAACAAGCGTTCGACTAGCTTTCGCGCCCTTAGCGATGAGCAAAAAGAAAATTTAGATAACAAATCACTAAGCGCACTTTTTCTTGAGACACCAACGCTGATAAAGCGCCCTTTACTAGTACATAATAACGATGCGCACTTAGGTTTTAAAGCAGACCAATATCAAACGATATTTAATAAATAGGTGAAACCAGTGAGCGAAGAAATTAAAGACCAAGCACTATTTGATTTAAGCTGTGACTTGTTATCACGTCCATCGGTAACACCGCTTGATGAAGGCTGCCAAGAATTAATGGCCAATAGGCTGCAAGCAGTTGGCTTTGATATCGAGCAAATGAATTTTGAAGACACCACCAATATGTGGGCACGTAAAGGTAGTAGCGGTCCACTATTTTGCTTTGCTGGTCATACCGACGTTGTGCCCGTCGGTAATGAGGATAAGTGGGACAACCCACCATTTTCACCGACATTAATTAATGGCATGTTACATGGTCGCGGCGCCGCTGATATGAAAGGTAGTTTGGCAGCAATGGTTATTGCAACCGAACGTTTCGTCGCTGCTCACCCGGATCATAACGGCTCGATTGCCTTCCTAATCACAAGTGATGAAGAAGGGCCATTTATTAATGGCACGACACGCGTGATTGATACACTCGAAGCGCGCAATGAAAAGATTCAATATTGTATTGTCGGTGAGCCAAGTAGCACCACTATCCTTGGCGATATCGTTAAAAATGGTCGCCGTGGCTCGCTGACGGGCGATTTGGTCATACACGGCAAACAAGGTCATGTTGCTTATCCGCATTTAGCGATTAACCCTATTCACCTTGCGGCCCCTGCGATAGATGAATTGAGCAATACAGTGTGGGATAACGGCAATGAGTTTTTTCCGCCAACAAGTTTTCAGGTCTCTAATATCAACGGCGGCACCGGCGCTGGCAATGTCATTCCTGGCGAGCTTGCAGTGCAATTTAACCTGCGCTATTCCACTGAATTGACCTTTGAAAAAATTATTGCAAGAGTCACCCAAATCTTAGCCAAACACCACCTTAACTATGATATTAATTGGACCTACAACGGCTTGCCTTTTTTAACCGACCACGGTGAGTTACTTGACTCAGTCAGTGAATCGATTAAAGAAATTACCGGTAGAGAAACTGACCCGCAAACCAGTGGAGGCACCTCCGATGGTCGCTTTATCGCGCCGACAGGCGCTCAGTTAGTCGAGTTAGGTCCCGTTAATGCAACGATTCATCAAGTTAACGAATGTGTACGATTTAGTGATTTAGAACAACTTACCGATGTTTATCAGCGTATTTTAGAAAAATTATTGCTCGATTAGCGTTACAACGATGATACTGAGGGGATTGAAAAGTGATTAACGTCACTTTTCCATGATGCTACACTCAATATTGTCTATTTACCCTATACTGCTCGATGTTGTCTATTTAACCAATACTGTTAGTACGGAGCCACTATGAATATAATCTGGATAATCGTTATTATTGCAGTCGTATTGGGCATTGTGTTATCACAAATTGCCTTAATTAGGCACTCAAATAAAATAAAAATGCCACCTCCTAAGCCACCAACCTACGATGACAAGTGGGATGAAGACGAAGATAAGTGGTAATAAAATAAAGAGATAAAAATGAAAAAAACAACTATTGCACTGTGCATTGCAGCGCTCACAACATTAAGCGCCTGTGGCGATAAAGTAACATTACAACCTACCGTCAAAGCACCCGTTGCTAGTGAAGGAAAACACACACTACTCCCTGCTTTTGAGCCACGGTTAAATATCTATAAAGAAGTAACGCTTAATACTGATTTATCACATCTATCAAGCAATCAGAAACTGATGCTAGCCAAGTTAATTGATGCCAGTGTTATTATGGATGACCTCTTTTGGCAACAAGCTTTTGGTCAGGATAAAGCAAGCTTTCTCAGCGAAATTGCTGAGCCAAATGTTCGTGAGTTTGCTAGAATAAACTACGGTCCTTGGGACCGTTTAGATGCAGATAAGGTTTTCTTAACTGGCTTTGAAGAGAAAAACTTAGGGGCAGAATTCTACCCTGCTGACATAAAAAAAACTGAACTAGAAAGCGCAGCAACCGACGTTGATGCTAAAGGGCTTTACTCGGTACTTCGCCGTGACGACAGTGGCAAGCTGGTTAGTATTCCTTACTCTCGTGTTTATCAAGACCAACTACGTGTTGCCAGCAAGCTATTATTAGAAGCCGCGGCACTGGCCGATGATAAAGAGTTTGCAAATTACCTGACCATGCGCAGTAAAGCGTTATTAACAGACGACTATCAAGCGTCTGATTTTGCATGGATGGACATGAAGAATAATCCGATCGATGTCGTGATTGGTCCGATCGAAACTTACGAAGATCAACTGGTCGGTTATCGCTCGGCGTTTGAATCTTATGTGTTAGTAAAAGACTTGGCGTGGTCGCAACGTTTAGCAAAATTCGCGAGCTTTTTACCTGCACTGCAGCGAGGCTTACCAGTCGATGCTAAGTTCAAGCAAGAAACCCCAGGCACCGATGCCGATCTCAATGCCTATGATGTCATTTACTACGCTGGCCATTCAAATGCCGGTGGTAAAACCATCGCCATCAACCTGCCAAACGATGAACAAGTACAGTTGGAGAAAGGGACTCGTCGCCTGCAGCTTAAGAATGCGATGCAAGCTAAATTTGACCATATTCTCGCCCCTATCGCGAAAGTATTAATCGCCCCCGTGCAACAACATCACGTTACTTTTGATGCCTTTTTTGCCAACACTATGTTCCATGAAGTCGCCCATGGCCTTGGGATTAAAAATACGATTAATGGTAAAGGCACTGTTCGCCAGGCATTAAAGGAGCACGCTTCAGCCCTTGAAGAAGGTAAAGCTGATATTCTTGGCTTATATATGATCACAGAGTTATTCAAGCAAGGTGAGATTAGCGAAGGTGTGGTTGAAGATAATTACGTTACGTTTATGGCTGGGATCTTCCGCTCAGTACGTTTTGGCGCGAGCTCGGCTCATGGCAAAGCAAATATGGTACGTTTTAACTACTTCCAACAAGCGGGTGCTTTCGAACGTGATAACCAAGGTTATTACAAGGTAAACATTGAAAAGATGGCCCAAGCAATGACCAGCCTTTCACAGCTGATTTTAACCATTCAAGGGAATGGCGATTACGCCCAAGTGGATCAGCTGATTAAAGACCAGGGCATGATTAATACACAATTAGCCAGCGATCTTGCCAAGCTTGAGCAAGCACAAATCCCGGTTGATATTACCTTTAAACAAGGTAAAGCCGTACTCGGGCTCTAACAATACCCTAGCGATTAAATAAAAAGGGGACTAAGTGTAATGCTTAGTCCCCTTTTTAAATCAATAATAAACCAACTATAATAGC
>Ga0209291_1003357_pt1 | contig 11953 bp, 13 predicted proteins | sample GOMGulsemesocosm_FD_184633 | JGI IMG/M metagenome (GOLD analysis project Ga0209291, IMG submission 184633) | Methane-oxidizing microbial communities from mesocosms in the Gulf of Mexico - GOM9B Gulf of Mexico (SPAdes) (version 2) | ecosystem: Environmental > Aquatic > Marine > Cold seeps... | reverse complement strand
CAAAAAGCCACTCAACAAATTGTTGCAGGTCAGGACTGTGTTCACCGTATGGAATTTGCCGATGGTAGTTTCCTTGAAACTGACCTCATTTTATTCTCTGCAGGTATCCGTCCATACGATAACCTAGCACGAGAATTCGATTTAACTATTGGTGAACGTGGCGGGATTGTTGTTAATAATCAATGCCAAACTTCAGATGATGATATTTATGCGATTGGTGAATGTGCACTGTGGAATAACTTTATTTATGGTTTAGTTGCTCCGGGCTACAGCATGGCCAAAGTGGCGGCTAGTCATATCCAAGGTGGCAGTGATGCTTTCACGGGTGCCGATATGAGTACCAAACTTAAGCTGATGGGTGTAGAAGTAGGCTCAATTGGTGATGCTCATGTTAAAACAGCTGGCGCACAATGTTTTACTTATCAAAATGACCGTGATGCTATTTATAAAAAGATCGTTGTTAGTCAAGACGGAAAAACATTACTTGGCGCAGTATTAGTCGGTGATACCAGTGAATACGATTCATTATTACAATATGCTTTAAATGGTATTGAATTACCTGAAAATCCAGATGCCTTGATTTTACCGAGTAATGGCGGGGAAAAACCAACGTTGGGTGTTGACTCCCTACCCGATACCGCAACGATTTGTTCATGTTTAAACGTCACTAAAGGCGATATTATTCAGGCGATTGATGCTGGGGATACTGATTTATCTTCAATAAAATCGACCACTAAAGCCAGTACCGGTTGTGGGGGGTGTGCTGCCTTGCTTAAAAACGTTGCTGATAACGAATTTGCTAAACGTGGTTTAGAAGTCAAGAAAGATATTTGTAGTCATTTTGTTTACAGCCGTACCGAGCTTTTTCATATCATCAAAGCAGAAAAAATTAAAAACTTTGATACTTTAATTGAAAAGCACGGTAAAGGTATGGGTTGTGAAATTTGTAAACCTGCCGTCGGTTCAATATTAGCGTCCATTTGGAATGACTATATCTTGCAAGATGATCATTTACCCTTGCAAGATACTAACGATACCTACCTTGGCAATATGCAAAAAGATGGCACCTATTCGGTTGTACCTCGTATGCCGGGTGGTGAAGTAACCCCTGATAAATTAATTGTTATTGGTGAAGTTGCCAAAGAATATAACCTTTATACCAAGGTTACTGGCGGTCAACGTATCGATTTATTTGGTGCTCGTATTGACCAGTTACCAGCGATTTGGGAACGCTTAATAGCGGCAGGTATGGAAACAGGCCATGCCTATGGTAAATCGTTACGTACGGTTAAGTCGTGTGTTGGTAGTACTTGGTGTCGTTACGGCGTGCAAGACAGTATGAAGATGGCGATATTTTTAGAAAATCGTTACAAAGGTTTACGTTCACCACACAAAATAAAATTTGCCGTTTCAGGTTGTACTCGTGAATGTGCTGAAGCGCAAAGTAAAGACATTGGCGTAATTGCCACTGAGAATGGTTGGAACCTCTATGTCAGTGGTAACGGCGGCATGAAACCTCGCCATGGTGACTTATTTGCCACAGATCTAGACGATGAAACCTTAGTGAAATATATTGACCGTTACTTAATGTTTTATGTCCATCAAGCGGATCGTTTACAACGTACTTCGGTATGGTTAGAAAACCTTGAAGGTGGCTTGGAATATATGCAAAAAGTGGTTATTGACGACCACTTAGGCATCAATGATGAGCTAGAAAAGCAAATAGAAGCGGTTGTTGCGACTTATCAGTGTGAATGGAAAACTACCGTTGAAAGTCCTGAACAATTAAAACGTTTCCGTCAGTTTGTTAACTCAGAAAAAACCGATTCAAGCATTAAATTCATCACTGAACGTGAGCAAATTCGCCCAGCTACACTAAAAGAAAAAGCAGCATCAGGATTATTGATTGATGTAGTTACGCTGGATGGCGCTGATAAAACAGAATTAGCCACTGAAATAGCATAATAGTAAGTTTATTAAGGAATTTACCATGACAACAAACAAAAATTGGCAAACCATTTGCCATAAAAATGATTTAGTAAAACACTCTGGTGTTTGTGCTTTGCTTGACAATGAACAACAAATTGCTATTTTTCAAACCAGCGAGGATCAAGCTCTCACCATCAACAACTGGGATCCGGCAGGCAAAGCTAATGTGTTATATCGAGGTATTGTTGGTGATGAAAACGGTGAAATTTATGTTGCATCACCCTTATACAAAGACCGTTTCTCACTGAAGACAGGCCGTTGTTTAGATGATGATGCGTTAACTGTGACCTCTTATGAAACACGCATTGTTGATAATAGTGTGCAAGTATTAGCTTGATATAAAGCGACGTTTAACAGATTTAAAAAGTGAGCTACGGCTCACTTTTTTTGTTTTAGTAAATAAAACACTTATCTTATTGAATTTGTTATTATTACCTTATTTCTAATTTTCCAATTGTTTGCGGAGTCATATTTTGCCTTTTAACTCACTAAAATTTGGCTGGCGTTGGCCTGCAGCCACGCTGTTTTTTGCTCTAGCCTTAGCCGGTTTATTAATGGGGGTCTCTCTTTCAGAACGACCGAGTGTGTATACAGCGGATATCCTGACAAAAGCCTATTACAGTTTAGGTTTGTTTGTGGTTGGCGGTTTAGATTTAGGCACACCAATAGGTGGTCCTCTTATTGGCAGAGTATTTTTATGGGTAGCCTATTTTGGTGCCCCCATTCTTGCTGCATCGGCATTAATCGATGCAATACTACGCGTTATCACCCCCCACGAATGGCGTTTACATCGCATTAAAAATCATATCGTTATTGTTGGCTCTGGCGAGCTTACCATTACCTATTTAAAAGCTTTGCGGGATATCGATAAAAAAGTTTCCGTAGTCATCATTGATAATCAGATTGATAAACTAAGAAAACATGAATTAAGAACTCAGTTTTCAGCAAACGTCATCATCGGTGATATTACCCACAGCTACTTTATTAACCGCTTACACTTACTGCAAGCACGTAAAGTATTGATGCTCGGTGAAGATAACCTGCAAAGTTATGATGCCGCTAATAAAATTTTAAAACGCTTTCCTAACCTAGAACAAAAAATAATTATCCACTGTAACAGTATTCGATTTATGCGCTCGATGAGTGGTTCAAAAGTGGCCAAAAGCTGCATTAACTTCAACTCTTATCAACTTGCCGCTATAGGTTTAACCAATAACTATTTAAAAAGCCACTTCTTAAAAACCAAACCAAAAGATGTGGTAGTTATTGCTGGTTTTGGCCTCTTTGGCCAAACCATTTTAGAAGAACTATCACAATATGCTGAGAAAGAAATAGATACTCTCGCCATATTATCTAAAGACGCTCATCGACGGATGTTGGTTGTTAATGAGCAGGCAAAGTTAAGTCCTTTTGTTAAAAGAGAGATCATTGAAGGAAATATCTCACATCCAGAAATGTGGGAAAAATTAGCTAAAAATGTTGATTTAGATACCTCAGAGCCAATTATCATTTTAGGGACAGGATCTGCAGAAGAAAATTTACGATCGGCATTATGGTTAAAAGAAAAGTACCCCAATGCATTAATTTTTTCTCGCAGTCATCACCCTTCTCAATTTGCCCAAGAAGTAGGACAAGAGTACGGTATTAAAAGTGTGAGCATTACTCAGTTAATGAAAGAAAACTTCCCTAAAGCTTGGTTAACGTCTTGATTAGTCCCACAGTTACTTAATTAAATAGCTTTCAATTGGAAGCTGTTTTTTGAAGTAATATCGGCATTAACATGCTACTATCGCCCGATAAAAACCAAGTAAAAATCATTCTCTTTTATAAGGATTTTCGATGAAAATCATCTCATTTAATATTAATGGCCTTCGTGCTCGCCTTCATCAACTACAAGCCATTATTGATAAACATCAACCCGATATTATTGGTTTACAAGAAATTAAAGTGCATGACGAAATGTTTCCCTTAGCTGATGTTGAAGCTATGGGTTATCACGTTTATTTCCATGGTCAAAAAGCACATTACGGCGTAGCCATGATGTGTAAAAAAGAGGCCGATGTCGTGACAAAAGGTTTCCCAACCGACACTGAAGAGTCACAAAAGCGCATGATCATGGTGCAAACGACTAATGAAGCCGGTGAAAAAGTTACTGTGCTGAACGGTTACTTCCCTCAAGGGGATAATATCGCTCATGAAACTAAATACCCTTACAAACGTCAATTTTATAAAGATTTAATGTCATACCTTAATGATAACCATACCCCTGAAGAGCATGTGGTGGTGATGGGGGATATTAATATTTCTCCTATTGATTTAGATATCGGCATAGGTGAGCCAAACCGTAAACGTTGGTTAAAAACTGGAAAATGTAGCTTTCAAGCTGAAGAGCGTGAATGGTTGGCAACGCTCATGGATTGGGGGTTTAAAGATACCTTTAGAGAATTACACCCTACTCGTGAAGAACGATATTCATGGTTCGATTATCGCTCACGTGGTTTTGATGATAATCGCGGCTTACGTATTGATGTAGTGTTAGCGACTGAAAAATTAGCTGCTACTTGTATTGAATCAGATGTTGATTACGAATTACGTGGTATCGAAAAACCGTCAGATCACGCACCTATTTGGTCGACATTTAAATAAACGGCTTTAAAATATATAGAGGGTTTATAAGCCCTCTATTTAAGCTAATTACTACTATACGGCCTATTACTTATGTCCTCGCTTGCTCAATACCGTTGCCCACTCTGTCAGAACTCTCTTGTATTAAATGATAAAATATTTCGTTGTTTGAGCAATCACTGTTTTGATCTCGCCAAAGAAGGCTATGTTAATTTATTGCCGGTGCAATTTAAGCATTCTAAAGAGCCCGGCGACAATAAAGCCATGGTCAACGCCAGACGAGCATTTCTAGAAAAAGGCTATTACCAACCACTGATCAATAAATTGCTCGAAATTTATCAGCAATATGGCAATGAAACAGGTAATTTATTTGATGCGGGATGTGGTGAAGGTTTTTACACCCATCAACATAAAAATAATGAAAATCATGTCTATGGCATAGATATCGCCAAAGAAGCGGTTAAAAAAGCCGCAAAGAAATATCAAGACTGCCACTTCAGCGTAGGGACATTATCCCAATTACCTTTTGAAGATAATTTTTTCGATTGGATGTTCTCTATTTATGCGCCAATTTTAGAGCAAGAATTTAGCCGAACTTTAAATAATCAAGGTTACTTGCTTACCGTAACACCCGCGCAAAAACATCTAATAGAACTAAAAGAACAGATATATCAACAAGCCAATGAGCATGATATTGAACGTACTCAAATTGAACATTTAACATTAATCAAAGAAGAACAACTCTCTTATCAAATGGAGATATCTACCGGAGAAGATGTCTTAAATCTTCTCTCTATGACTCCTTTTGCTTTTAAAGCCGATGACGAAGTTAAGCAACAACTAGGTAAAACAGAAAACTTCAGCTGCCAAGCTGATTTTCTTATTCGTCTGTACCAGAAGTAATGAAAGACATCGACGTGTACATACACGAAATTATGCTCTTGCAATTTCGGCATCCTGTACATAAAAAAACCGCTTTAAAGCGGCTTTATATCGAACAGCAATATTCTTTAAGAACGATGATGTGCGTTGGAATAACTCATGTTCAATAACGTAGCAAGATCAAGATAGCGTGGCTTTTGTACTGAAAGCTTAATTTGTCCACCACTCTGGTTAATTTTTGCCACCCCTTCTTTATACCAAACTGACAACGCAGGCGGTAAAAATGAGTCGGCTTTAACACCAAGGATAACCAAAGCTTGTACAGGGATGCTCAATATAAAAAAAGCATAAACGATAGACAGGGGTAATTGTTGAATGCCGCCAAGATAAAGCTGGAGGATAAAAATAAATAATGCCACACCAGGCAAATATCGACAAACAAGGCGACTGACTTGAATTGAGCGATACTCTTCAAAATAGCTCGCTAGTTCAATTTTCTCTGGCCAAAGTTGTTTGTACTTTTGACCTAATTTAATGATTTCTACTACATTCATAGGCGTCACATTATTACAACTCATAGTTAAAAGATAGCATAACTTTGCCACTTACTCTAAAGATCAATTAAATATATAATGTACCCTGCGTCTCAGCAAATAATTACTACGGTAGAAAACCTTCAATTTACAATGTCTTGTCTATAAGAGACCGTGTATTCACTATGTTATCCTAAAGCGCGTCCAACAACAGTTTACTTGAAAAAAACAAATATAGTGGAATTAAAAAGAACATATTCTAATACGGTAAGCTCTAAAATTATCATTAAATAATACATTTATGCAACATAGGTCATTAAGTCAATTAATAAGGGTTTTAATTGTAAAAGACGCATTCGCCGTCATTATTTAAATAAAGTGTACATTATTTAACTAGACAAAAAACAACCTATCGTTTTTTCACCTTAAAAACAATGAATTACAACATTAACCCAAGGTTGCACACAATGATATCCACAGCTTCTGTGGATATCATTTTTTCATTTAAATGAGCGATTTAATAATTTTATGGTGATTTTATTGTTATTAAATCGATGGTTTTCGAACAACCGACGGCTAAAGCTACACAAACAAGGCTTTTCTTTAAATTAACGTCATTTACCAGCTCAATTTCAGACAGTTAAAAATGGGGGATTATCATAAGTTCAACTAGCGTTAGTTGTACTTCAGCGGTATAGTTATAACAAAAATTCTTTGCTCTACTTTTATTATCGCTACGGACTTATTGATGACAGCTCTCACTCTCAGATTATTAGATGATACTTTTTCCATCCACAGCTTAGCTGTTGATAGTAAAATTCCATCAGAAGTTTTTGAAGCGTCAGTCTATTTTATTGGCAAAACTTTTGAAGAAATATCCATCGTTTTACCTAGTTCAATTACACTCAACAGTGAAGACTGTGAGCCTGACTGGCAAGCTTTTGAAGTTGTTGGGCCTTTAGATTTTATTCTAACGGGTATTTTATCCAGTATTTCTACCGTATTAGCCAATGAAAAGATAAGTATTTTTGCAGTGTCTACTTTCGACACTGACTACATATTGGTTAAGTCCAACAAAGTGGACGATGCCATTTCAACATTACGTAATAATAACTTTCAAGTAATATAAACACATGATGACAACACTCTACGGCATTAAAAACTGCGACACGGTAAAAAAAGCGCGCAAATGGTTAGACGATCAAAATATCGCTTATCAATTTCACGATTTCAAAACTCAAGGACTTTCGAACGAACTGTTAACGAGTCTTGTCGAGAAAAGTGATTGGCAAATAATGCTCAATAAGCGCAGTACCACCTTTAGAAATTTACCCGACAACATCAAGAACAACTTAACTGAGCAAGTCATTTTTGACGCGGTAATTGAACAACCTACTTTATTAAAAAGACCATTATTAAACATTCAAGAACAGTTACATGTTGGTTTTAAAGCGGCTCAATACCATGAGTTATTCGAAAAATGAAACAAGCAACCTCCCCTGTAATCGCCTTAACTAAAGAGCTTATCTCACGTATTTCCGTGACCCCTGAGGATGCTGACTGCCAAGTATTAATGGCGAAATTATTAGCAAAGTCAGGATTTATTAATGAAAGTATGGTCTTTGAAGATACCACTAACCTTTGGTCTAGGCGTGGTACAGAACAACCCGTGTTTTGTTTTGCTGGCCACACTGATGTGGTTCCAGCAGGCAATTTAGAACTGTGGCACACTCCCCCTTTTGAGCCAACCATCAAAGATGGCATGTTATATGGCCGTGGTGCTGCAGATATGAAAGGTAGTTTAGCGGCGATGTTGGTGGCTACGGAGAGATTTGTCACTAACTATCCAGATCATCAGGGTTCAATTGCGTATTTAGTCACAAGCGATGAAGAAGGGCCATTTATCAATGGCACAACACGTGTTATTGATACCTTAGAGGCACGTAATGAAAAAATTGATTATTGCATTGTTGGTGAGCCTTCAAGTACTCATCAAGTAGGCGATATCATCAAAAATGGTCGTCGTGGTTCAATTTCTGGTGAACTTGTTATTCACGGTAAACAAGGCCATGTCGCCTACCCTGACCATGTCAGAAATCCAATCCACCTTGCTATGCCAGCCTTAGCAGAATTAAGTGCCATGCATTGGGATAATGGCAACGATTTTTTCCCTGAAACTAGCTTCCAAATATCAAACATTGAATCAGGTACAGGTGCAACCAATGTAGTGCCGGGGCATTTAACCGCATGGTTTAATTTACGCTACAGTACTGAACTCAGCGATGAGAAAATAGTAGATAAAATTAATGCCGTACTTACCGAGCATCAACTGGATTACGAGATAAAATGGACCTTTAATGGTAAACCGTTTATCACTGAACCAGGCATTTTTGTTAACGCGGTTAGTAAGGCCATAAAAACAGTCACCGGACGTGATACTGAGCTTTCAACATCAGGTGGCACATCAGATGGGCGTTTTATAGCGCCGACAGGGGCTGAAGTTATTGAAGTTGGCCCCTGTAACGCAACCATTCATCAAGTTAATGAATCAGTAAGCTGTCAGGATTTAGAAGGATTGGTGGAGATTTATTATCAAACGTTAATTAATGTTTTGGCGAAATAAGTGAATATCAATCAACTTACCGGCAAGTCTGATGAACATATTCATTGGTTTTCTGAGCATACGGGTATTCATCAACAAGTAGTAGAACCGTGGCAACAACTTTGCCACGCAGCCAAAAAACATGGACATCATCTAACAATTGCCAGTGGCTTTCGTTCATTTGAGCGGCAACTCTCAATTTGGAATAGAAAGTTTACTGGTGAATTAACCATCAAAAATATTGAAAATGAAATCATCGATATTGATAAATTAACTGATAAAGAGATTGCCCAAGCGATTTTAACCTTCTCCGCGTTACCTGGAGCAAGTCGTCATCATTGGGGAACTGATATAGACTTTTATGATAAACATTTATTAGTCGACGACCAAAGTTTACAACTGGAGCCATGGGAATATCAAACAGGTGGTCCTTTTGCCGAATTAACTGTGTGGCTGAAAGAAAATGCTCCGAAATTTGGCTTTTATTTTCCTTATGATGAATACCGTGGCGGCATTGCCCAAGAGCCTTGGCATCTTTCCTATTACCCTTTAGCTAAATCTTACCAACAAGCACTTAATCGCGAGCATTTAGCTCAATGTTTATCTGTTGAAGATATTAAAGGAAGACAAACGATTATCAATGAACTTGAGAGTATTCTAGCGCAGTATGTCTTGAACGTAACCGATGTTAATACAGGAGAAGTAAAGAATGGATGACTGGATAGTACCCGCAATAATTATTCTTGCTTTTGTAGTTATTATTGGTAATTTTAGCACTCTGCAAAAAAGTGCCAAAACACCATTACGTAAAAAAAGCTTAAATGATCTTAAAGAAACCTTGCCTAGAAGTAATAAAAACGAACACAAAATGCCTGAGATTAAGAAAAAATAAACGTAACACTTTATAGTTTTCGACTATTTACTTTATTGTAAGTGATTCTATTTCTTCAACTAATTTAGGTGCGTTGATGGTTAAGTTCTCATAACCTTGCTCAGTAACCAGCACATTGTCTTCAATGCGAATACCAATACCACGCCATTGCTCATCAACGCTATTATCATCGATAGGAATATATAACCCCGGCTCAATGGTCATCACCATCCCCGCTTCAAAAGGACGTAATTGTTTTTTATCTTCAACCTGATAATCACCAACATCATGTACATCTAATCCAAGCCAGTGACCTAAACCATGAATAAAATACTTTTTGCAGGCTTTGTCTGCCAATAAATCCTCTAATTCACCGGCTAAAATACCTAATTCGACAAGACCTTTGGTGAGCACTTCGCAGCAAAGTACATTTAATGCTGCTAGTGTTTGGTTAGGCTTTATTGCCGCTATACATTGTTGCTGAGCATCTAAAACTAATTGATAAAGCGCTTTTTGAGGCTTTGTGAATTTCCCTTCTACAGGAAAAGTACGGGTAATATCTGCAGCATATCCCGCAAGCTCACCTCCGGCATCGATCAGTAATAAATCACCTTTTTTAAGTACTTCGTTGTTGTTGGTATAATGCAAGATATTGGCATTATCGCCGCCGGCAACAATGGAGCTATAGGCGGCATGTCGTGCTCCATTTCGAGCAAATTCGTAAAGCAACTCCGCCTCTATTTGATACTCAAATACACCATGTTGAGATTTTTCCATCGCCCGCTGATGCGCCTTACCACTAATTTCATTAACCTTACGCATAATCTCAAGCTCACCTTCACTTTTAATTAAACGCATTTCATCAACCATTGAACTGCAATCAGTAAAGGTTTGTGGAGCTCTACTACCTTGCCGAGCTTTAGCTTTAAGCTTTTCTAGCCAAGAAAATATTCTTTCATCAAAGACTTTATTTCTGCCTTGGCAAAAGTATATTTGAGACTTTCCTGCAACATATTCAGGCAGTAAATCATCTATTTGCTCAAGTGAAAAACACTCATCGAAGCCATAAAGTGATTTTGCTTGTTCAGCGCCAACTCTCTTGCCATGCCAAACCTCAGCAAGTGGATCTTTAGCTAAACAAAATAACAACGTTTGTGGTTGCTTGGCATTAATTAATAAAAGTACCGCATCAGGCTCGTTAAAACCGGTAAGATAGTAAAAGGTTTTATCTTGGCAGAACAAGTACTCTGTGTCATTACTACGAGTGACTTCACTATTTGCCGAGATTATAGCGATACTATTATCTGACATTTCCTTAATAAAGTTCTGTCGACGTAAAGTAAATTCACTTAGGGGTAGTAAGGTATCTTTCATAAATAAATGGGTCGCTAATGAATCGTTTCAGATTGAGTATTGGTCTCTGGAGGTGAACCTAACTCAGTAAAACACAGTAAGGATGAAATACGCACATATTCTGCTATTTCAAAATAAGCTTGTTCCGTTGTTTCATCCTCTTCAATTTCGTCTGAAAGATTCGCTATTTCAGCAAAGTCGCTCAATACTTCTTTTACATCTTCAGAAAAAGTTGCCGTCTTATTTTGCTGTAAACCAAAACCCAAATTAAAGCCTTGTACCCACATCCCTAATGCATGACCACGTTCAACTAACGAGTCGTCATCATCGGGTAATAATAAATTAAAGCCATAAGAGTCATCTAAAATGTCTTGCCAAAGTTGACCAAACATCAATTTAACCGTCATCTTTAATTTACCAGATAAAGCTTCACCATTATTAAATAAGTCATTAAGCATTTTTAAGTAATCAGAGCTTTCAAAGCTATAACCGGCACAAATAAGCCCAGTTAATACCCCATGTAATTCTGAACCATGAATTTCTACATCTTCTGTAGTGATAATAGCTTGTAAAGAAGCAAAATCTAATTTGTTGTTATCAGTCATAAAATCGATATATTTTTTGAAATATTTATAAGCTTATCTTAACACCTAAGTAACTAAAAGTGATGATAATAAAAAACTGTAAAATAGATGGCCTTGAAGCTTGCATCTACGATCTTGCCCCGTTATAGTTCGTTTTTGCACGCTTAAATATTTTTGTTTATTAAACAAGCAAATAGCGTGATTAATTATAAGCATTTATAGTTTAGCAATGCAGCAGAGTCATTAAGCTTTTATGAGCCAACATAACGTTACTATTGAAATTGCCAATCGTCGGTTAAAAATCACTTGCCCAAAAGGACAAGAATCGGCGTTATTACAGGCGGCAAATGAGGTTAATAAACGGTTAGCGACTAGCAATAAAAAAAGCCAATCTCAAAAGACCCCAGAACAAGCTATGTTGATGACGGCGGTAAACTTGGCGAATGATTTATTAACGCAAAAGCAAGAATTTGAACTTAAATACCAAGAAATGCAAAGTAAAATAGACTTACTA
>Ga0209291_1003356_pt1 | contig 11954 bp, 11 predicted proteins | sample GOMGulsemesocosm_FD_184633 | JGI IMG/M metagenome (GOLD analysis project Ga0209291, IMG submission 184633) | Methane-oxidizing microbial communities from mesocosms in the Gulf of Mexico - GOM9B Gulf of Mexico (SPAdes) (version 2) | ecosystem: Environmental > Aquatic > Marine > Cold seeps... | reverse complement strand
TTAATGTTCTACTAATAGCTATATTAGTAGAACAATTCACTATAAAAAGACTGAAAACAATAAGTTTACAAAACCGCATATTTACTACGACCTAAAAGTCCTTAACGCATATACTGTATTAATTTTAACACATTTCTAGCTTTTTACAGGTTCTGAAAAACATTGCTCGTTTCTAATTATTTGAATTACAGCTGTTTGAGCGTTAATACATAAGCAGGGTCTAAACGAACATCAAACCAGTTAATTCGCCAGTCTAAATGTGGTCCAGTCGCCCTGCCACTTGCGCCAACTTGTGCAACTACTTGTCCTTGTTTAACTTTGTCACCATTCTTTACTAGCGATTTACTTAAATGTAAAAACGTTGAAGTTACACCATGACCGTGATCGATTATCATTGTACCACCGGAATAAAACATATCAGGTACAAATAATAAAACCTTGCCATCTGCTGGAGCCATAACAGGATCTCCAGTTTTTCCAGCATAATCTAAACCAAAGTGAGGTCGTTTTTTTACGCCATTAAATACTCGCTGGCTACCATATACGCCTGTAACTGTACCGTTTATTGGCGCAATAAATCCTTTGGCAAAATGAGTATAAGGTGTAAACGTTTTACGAGCCGATTTAATTTGACTGTTATCTTTTCTTGAACGTGTAACAGCTTTAGGGTTGGGCTTCATGATACTTTTTTTAATACCATTTATACGTTGAATATTATATTCACGTTTTTGTGGCATTAAGGTTTTTGTTTCAATAAGTCCGTTGGCATTGGAAACAGTTAGTGTATGTGTTTTGTTTTCATCTCGACCAAAACCAAATACAAAGTCTCCGTTTGCAGATATCGGTAATACTTTATCATTAAGTTTTACGATATTGTTAGGTTCAGTTTTACCTACGATTAACGCACCCTGTTTCAAGTTTTTGGTGAGTTTAGTTTCTGCGATAACTGTTTCACTAAGTAATAACGAGCTAATGAAACCTATTACGCTAACAAGTTGTTTTAACTTATACTGTTTAACCATTTGCAATTGCTCCTTTTGCAACACCTTCGTAAGCGATAACTTTAATGTTTTTATCTGTGTCTTGTTTGAGCTCTCGACAAATAAAGTCTGCCAATAATTCAACCGTGGAATCGCAATCAACAACGTCGAGTACGTTTTCAGGTACTGCAATGTCAAATCGACCTTGTGGTGCCATGTACGAGAAGTAATGGTATTCAGTAGTTAGTGCTTGTTTGGCTTCTGCTGATAATTGAATTTGATCTTTTGAAATACGATCACATTCTGAGGCGATATAAATATCCTCCCAACGATCACACCACTTCTTTTCTAAAACGGCTGAACGTGAACCTTGTTCAAATATTTGAATTTTTGATCGATGTCCATGAGCGATACGTTGACAGTTACCATCATGCAATTTTAAACCGTGGGTATAATGATAATAATCTGTATCAATATTTTCAGCACGTAACGTTAATGTTAAACCTTCAACATTGTCAGGTAACTGTTCTTTTATTATATCAGTTAGATATTGAGTAACAGATTCAATAGTAATTTCATTACATGCAATTTTTGCAAACGCTTGGTCGGGTGACTGTAAATAATAAGCGCCACGGTCAGACTTTACATCTACGTACTCGTGCCCTACGTTTTCATTTGACGGGCTAAAACTTATTAGCGAAGTGTCGTCAACAGGAAGCAGTAATTTATGATCTACCGCATCATCAATTATGGCTTTTATCTGTTTTTTGACTACGCCAAAGTCGAGTACCATACTCATTTCATTTAAAGAGCCGTCTAGTAATACATCTACTATCCAGCTTTCTCCAACAATCCCTCGTTGTTTACAACAATAAGAAAAGTCGATAACCGTTAAGTCGTTTACAAATAATTGCATAAATAGATTTACTCGCTAACTTGCCATTGAATGGTTTCGTTTGCACGAATTGGAACCACTTCATCGTTACCAAAAGCCATGGTTGCTGGAACATCCCATTCTTTCTTCGTTAATGTAATAGTATCAGTATTTACCGGAAGCTTATAAAAGGCAGGACCATTTAAACTTGCAAAGGCTTCAAGTTTATCAAGGGCATTTTCTTGTTCAAACACTTCTGCATATAATTCTACAGCAGCATGTGCAGTGTATGAACCAGCACAACCACAAGCCGACTCTTTTGCCTGTTGTGAATGAGGAGCAGAATCTGTACCTAAGAAAAATTTAGCATCGCCACTTGTTGCTGCTTCAATTAAAGCTGTTTGATGTATATTACGCTTCAAAATAGGTAAACAGAAAAAGTGAGGTCTAATACCGCCCACTAACATGTGGTTACGGTTAAACAATAAATGATGACAGGTAATAGTTGCCGCAACGTTTTCACCAGCACTTCTTACAAAATCAACCGCTTGTTTAGTTGTTATATGCTCAAGAATAACTCTTAAGTTTGGATAGTTTTCAACAAGTGGTTTTAAGATAGTATCAATAAATACTTCTTCTCTATCAAAAATATCAATATCGGCAGACGTTACTTCGCCATGAATAAGTAATGGCATTTCATGTTTTTGCATTGCGGCTAAAACATCAGCAATATTATCAACACTGGTAACACCAGAAGAAGAGTTGGTTGTAGCACCGGCAGGATATAATTTTGCTGCTGATACAATACCCGAATTTTTTGCATCTTCAATATCTTGAGGAGTTGTTTGATCTGTGAGATATAAAACCATTAGTGGCTTAAAATTACCGGTAGGATTCTCTGCCATAATACGTTCATGGTATTCGGTAGCTAGTTTTGCATTGGTTACGGGAGGAACTAAGTTTGGCATTATAACAGCGCGACCAAAGTAACGGCTAATATCGGCAACAGTGTTTTTTAATGCAGCGCCATCTCGTAAATGTACATGCCAATCGTCTGGGCGAACTATCGTAAGTGAGTTCATAATATATCCTAAAAGTTTACGGCTTTAAAAATCCCTGAATTTTACAGAGAATAGTTATTCTTTATTAATTAACGACTTAGTGGTTACGTGTGACCGTTAACCTTCACTTTCGTCATTAAATGGGTTGTTCTTTTGAGCTTCATTTTCTAAAAGTGCCAATAATTGATTTTTCAAATTAGGCGGTACTTTGTGAATAGTTAAACTATCGTTAGCTTGATTATAAACCACATCTTCACCTAGATGACCACGTTCAAAACTAACACTAATACCACCACCATATCCCGAGTATTTAGTGACTTTATTCACTATTGATTGGTCGTGTGGAAATGACTCTTCGATGGGGTAAGATTGTTCTTGGCAAAAGGCGTAAAAGTCTTGCCCTGCTTCTTCAGACTTTAAAACTTTACCGATTTCTTTTATTGAAACATCTTGGTCTGTTGATTTTTGTTCTTTACAGTAACTTAGTAGTTCTTTACGCGCTTCTTGTTTTTCTTGGGCGTCTAACTGATTAACTGAAACGTAATCTTCTACTGCTTGTACTAGGGTTTGTGTTTGTTCTTTAGAATTTACGCCTTCTTCACAACCTAAAAAGTCTAAAAAGAAATCTGAAACTTTACGACCTGCTCTGCCTTTAATAAAAGACACATAACGATTACCATCAGCGTTATCTTGGTAATCAAACAAATCGATTCTTGCAGCTAATTGTAATTTACTGGTATCAAGATGCTGATCGGCAGAAATATTAAGCTCACCATCTACTGAATAATGTTCTGAAATTGGAATAATGGAAACTAAAAGATAACGTCCGCCCATATATTCATAGTGGCAAACAATTAAATAACCGGTTTCAGCTAAATCGTATTTTTCTAATTCATTTTTTAATAAATTTGCAGATTGAGTGCTGAAATCGTAAAAAGACTGCACTTCTCCTAAGTAACTTTCCATTACATCAACAAACCTAGCGGAATCTCCTTCTGCTGGCATAGATGAAAAACTACCGTATGCTTTGCTGCCTTTACTGTTGTATATTTTATGTAACGAATCAACAAAACTTTCTATTTTTTGGTCCGGTTCATGGTTTTCAGGTCCGAAACGTAATGTGACTTCGCCTGTTTCTTCGATTTTTGATAAATAATGCAGTGCAATATTAGAAATTATTAAGCTCATAGGTAATGGTCAGTTTTATATTGTTCGGGCATTTGATAAACTTGTCATAGTTTATTCATTTGCAAATTAAGTGTTAAAGATGCCTATTGTATCCAAGTATTCCAACGAACGTGTAGAAAAAATTATTCAAGATTTATTTGATGTCCTTATTAACGAAGCTGCAACTCCTGATTTAGCACTAATGTGCTTAGGAAATACAGTAACGGAAGTTATTAATAAACAAGTCCCAGAAAAACAACGTGCAGCCGTAGTAGCTAATTTTACAAAAGCGTTACTACAAACGGTTGAACAACAAAATAAGAAATCTAATTAAACAATCTACTTAATAGTATCAATAAAATAGAGAAACATTATAACCAATGGTTGCATTCGAGTCTAAGTCTTATAGTAAACGCCTATTACATTTAATCAGTTGGAGCCATTGGTTTACCTTTTTCAATATTATTATCGCTATTGCGTTATCTGCACTTTACGTTTTTGCTGAACAAACGCCAGATACCGTTATAGGGAATGTTTATCTTTATACAACGTGGTTTAGCCATATAGGGCTATTAACCTTTATGGGCTACGTTGTTATTTTATTCCCGATCATCATTATTTATCCTCGGACTAAATTTATTAGAACAGCAGCTTCGTTCTTATTTACTGCAGCCCTGGTGTTATTATTACTTGATGCTTTTGTATATAACCGATTAGGTTATCATTTAAATGCTTCTTCTAGTGATCAAATCATTCAACTTATTGGTGGGTTAATTGCTCACAACAGTTTGAAATTTTGGTTAATATGCTGTTCAACTGCATTTATCACCTTAGGTTTTCAGCTAGCTCTTAGTAACTATGCTTGGAAGCACCTACGTGAATTACAGGCAATTAAGTTTGTAAAATATATAGTTTATGGTTTAAGTGCTGCGTTTTTTACCAGCCACTTTGTATATATTTGGGCTGATGCCAAACTTGATTATTCAGTATTAAGACAGAATTCAGTATTACCTTTTTCTTATCCGACCACTGCTCAATCATTATTAAATAAATATGGTTTCTTCGATGAAACAGATTATTTGGAGCGTAAAACAAATACCTTAACCTTGGGTGAAAATAACTCAGTTTATCCAAAGTTATTCGATCAATGTGCACAAACGGAACCGTTAAATCAATCTGTTATTTTGGTTTTATCACAGTCTATGCTTGTTAAGAATCAAATTAACAATTTCGCCTTGAAATCAGTATCTTCAAGCGTAAAACTCAATCACCATATTGATAACGCGTTACCTGAAGACTCTTGGTTTAATGCTTTGTATAGCTTACCTAGTATATATAAAGCATCTGTTTTAGCTCAAGATACAAAACCGTTACTGTTCCAAGCGATTGCGTCTAATGACATTCCTACTTCATTAACTCTCGTAGGTAATAACTCATTAAAAACGTCTTGGTTTTATGACTGGTTTGATAATAAAACAGAACTCCAAGATATTTCGTCATTAATCTTTGCTCAAAATTCAAAAGATTTTACTCAGAAGCTGAATAAACAGCCCACGGGTTTTCACGTTTATTATTTTGAAGATGAACACGCTGGTCAATTTGAATTGTTTATCGATGCCCTATTACTTGCACAACGCCAAAAACAAGATAAAGATATTATATGGATAAGCTCTATTGGGAATCACAACAGAGCAGAAGGATTAACTATTAAACCTTCTATTCTGGTAGTACCTAATTCCAAAAATGGTCGCATGCGACGTTTAACAAGTCATATGGATATTCAACCAACGTTACTAACACAATGGTTAAAGTGTCCAGAAGTTGCTAAAACCATCTCTAACGGCCAAAACATTATTACTCTTAAAACCAAACGAGTTATTGCCAACACCATTGATAACGGCATTATGGTTTTTAATAAAGACAAATCTGTATTTATCGACAAAAACGGGAAATTTGAAAGTTACTCAAGACAGCTAAAAGCACCTATAGAAATCAACGCTGATTTTCCTATGATGATTGACGGTGTTAAATTTATAAAACGTTTTAGTGAAACCTCAAATAATACAACTTCTAAAGATGATGTGAATAAAAAATAAACATTTGGATGTAACAGATTGAATTATCGTTGCATTTAATGATTAAAGCGTTAATATACATCTCGCAAACATAAACCCTCTGTAATGTTTGTTTTCGGGGTGTAGCGCAGCTTGGTAGCGCGTGCGTCTGGGGGACGTGAGGTCACAAGTTCGAATCTTGTCACTCCGACCATATATTTTAATCTGAGATTTCAGGTTATATCAAAAAATAAGCCACCGTTAAGTCATCAGACTATCTCGGTGGTTTTTTGTTTCTGGTTCAATATCCATCATTATTAATACATAACCCACCTTTATAAATTTTAACCTGATAGTTGGCCTTTATGCTTCTTGATATGTTATAAATGCTAAAGTTATAGGTAACGCGTTCCTTCTAATTGATTGTATTTGTTATACAATATTAAATCAATACGTTTATTATTTTATGTAGTGGATTTAAAGTATATATTGCGAAGACATGCTTTTATCCGTCTAATAAAAGAGATTAATGTTAAAAATAGTTTATTAATAAGCTTCCGCTATACTTTATTTACCTGTATGTAAAATTTAAAAGACGCGTAGTCGTAATCAGGCAGTAAGGGATAACCTACATGCATATAATTTTTAGACAGTTAATTTACATACTTTGTCTGTTTTGCTGCTCATTATTAGCAGCTAAGGAAACAATTAATGTTAGTTTACTGCTTGCCAATTTAAGTCAACGTACTGTTTATGAAGATTTAGCAAAAAAATTCGAACTTAAGCACAAAAACATATCTATAAAATATATCGCGTTGTCAGATCGACAATACAAAAATAATATAAATACTTGGTTAACCGATGAAATAGGTAAAGTTGACGTAATGTATTGGCAAGGTGGTGAAAGACTAAAGTATTACACCGATCAATCGCTTATTTTACCTATTGATGAGCTATGGCATGAACTTTCATTAGATAAAGCATTTAGTTCCTCAATCAAACGAGTAATAACCAACGATAATAGTGTGTATGGGATGCCATACTCCTATTATCAGTGGGGCTTTTATTATAAAAAATCAATTTTCAAAAAATATAATCTGAAGCCTCCTAAAAATTGGTCACAATTTATTAAGGTATGTAGAACATTAACAAAATATGGCATTACCCCAATTGGCATTGGAACTAAAAACCATTGGCCTGTTGGCGCTTGGTTTGATTATCTAACTTATCGCATAAATGGAGCAACTTTCTATAGAGGATTAATGGCAGGAAAAATCCCGTTCACAGATCACCGAGTTAGAAATATATTGGTACGTTGGAAGTTCTTAATTGATGAAGGTTTCTTCAGTGCGGAACATCATAAATACCAGTGGAATGATGTTATGCCGTCTATTTATCGCGAACAAACGGGAATGACGTTAATTGGAAACTTTGTATCGAAACAAATACCTGATTCTATGACAAGTAAATTGGGATTTTTTCGATTTCCAACAATAAAAAAATCAATTCCTACTACAGAAAATGCTCCAACTGAGATCTTTATGATCCCTACCAATTCCACTAACAAACAAAATGCTAAAAAATTTCTCGCATTTATCTCACAAAAAAGTACCCAAGATTATTTAAACAAACGTTTAGGTTATATATCGCCTAGAATTAATGCTGAAGTTTCAGATGATTACTTTATTTCAGAAGGTTCGAAAGTATTAAAATCATCAAATAATATCCTGCAGTATTACGATCGTAATACGAAAAAAAGGATGTCTGATGCCAGTATCATAGTATTATCTCGCTTTAGTTCTAGCCCAGATATTGATAAAACATTGCACGAACTTGAATCATTGCGGCTTGAATTTTTTCCAAAATAATCTCTTATTAGCATATACCAGTCGGTTTTATACACATAATAGTAACTCTATTACCTCCTACAATATCAACAGACCTCTAAAATATATCTATACCATTACTGCTTAACTAAAGGCCTTAATGTTAAGTTAGTATTCACCAACTAAATGATTGGAGTTGCCAGGGTTATTAATCGCTTGGGTTAGGGGTTTCCGGGGTTATCATTATGGTCGCAAAAAGAGTTACCAGGGTTGTCTTACGTTGCTATTCGGGGTTGTTGGGGGTATTATTGTTTATGGTCTTAATATAGGTAAAATATGAAATATCCGGTTTATATCGTTAAGAACGAAAATACGACTCTATTTAAATTGTCGGCGTTAGACTTACCTGGTTGTGAAGTTGAAGCAAGCACAGTCGATGATGGATTGAATTCACTAACAAAAGCAATCGAAACTCATTTGAAAATATTGGCTGAGTACGGTGAAAAAATACCGAATGCTAAATCAATTGATTGGCATATGAGGGATAATGCAGCAGGAATTTGGGCCGTTGTTGATATTGATATTGTTCCCTATTTAGGTAAAAGCCAAAAGATTAATGTCACCTTGCCTGAATTATTAATAAAACAAATAGATGATCGGGTGAGTAAATCACCTGAACATAAAACCCGCTCAGGCTTCATTGCCTCGGTGTGCGTAAATGAATTATCAAGAGATTAAAATGAATAGAAAAAATTTGCTGTTATTAAGCAGCTCACGCGTTGGCTCAACTGAATATTTAGCGCACGCACTGCCAATGATTCAAGATCATTTAGTAAACGACGGAAATAGAATTAAAGAATTGTTATTTATTCCATACGCCGGTGTCACCATGTCGAATGATGAATATACAACTAAGGTACAAGATGCCCTTGCTGAAATAAATATTATTGTTAAAGGCATTCATACTTTTGAGGATCCGATTGCGGCAATAAATAATGCAGAGGCAATTGCCATTGGTGGCGGTAATACATTTAATCTTTTGTCAGAGCTTTATCGAAATAAATTGATTGAACCTATTCAAGAAAATGTTGCTAACGGAATGAAATATATAGGATGGAGTGCTGGTTCTAATGTCGCTGGAATGTCTATTCGAACCACTAATGATATGCCAATTATTGAACCTCCGAGTTTTAATGCGTTAGGTTTAATCAATGTACAACTTAATCCACATTATACTGACTACAATCCACCGGGTCATAATGGCGAAACAAGAGAAGAAAGATTAACTGAATTTATGGTGTTAAACCCTACTACCCCTATTATTGGGATTGTTGAAGGCACTGCTTTAAAAGTTGTAAATGAAAGTATTACGCTTATTGGACCTGATGACGGCTTTGTTTTTAACAATAGTATTAAAAATAAAGTTAAAGCCAATACACAAGTGAATTATTTATTGTAAGTAAATTAGATTATCATGTGTTCTTTCTGTTGTGATAACAATACTCGCAAATGAAAGAACACATAATTAAATTAAGGTGAAGTACTTAGGATCTAATTATCCATAAGAAGATCTAAATTAAACTTCTTTGATCCCTCGATAATATTTTTTTCATTGCCCAATCTTGCAATCATTGGGCAATCTAGTAGTTGTTCTAGTTCCGTTATGTTTTCTTCTAGGTAATTCATTGTTTCAAAACAATTAGCAACCCAAGCAATACACGTTAATCCGTCAGCAATAATAGATTGATAAGTTAACACTGCGTGATTCAAACAACCCAGTTTCATGTTCACTACAAGAATAACTTGCTGATTAGTATGTTGAACAAATTCTGAAAGAAAACGCCCTTCACCTAAAGGCAATCTCCAACCGCCAGCACCTTCTGTTACAAGATAATCAGCGTTATATTTTACAACTTCATTGTAATGTTCAACTATTGAGTCAAGTTTGATTGCTGTAATTTCTCTTGCCGCAGCAATATGTGGTGCAATAGGTTCTTCAAAAGCTATCGGATTTATATTACTAATAGTTTGGTCAACATTAGCAAGCGAATGTAGTAAAGCAGCGTCTTCATTAATTAATTGTCCATCAACAAGTTCACAGCCCGCAGCAACAGGTTTAAATACGGCGACTTTTTTATTGTTACTCGTTAACGCTTTTACTAATGATTGGGCGACAAAGGTTTTACCTGCATCGGTATCTGTCGCGGTTATAAAATATTTAAACATTTAATTTAACTGCCATGCCTGAAAACACACTGTATGTTGCTGGGTATATGCCACTTGGCTCTTGAAAATCAGTATAACATTCAGTCATCTTACGCCATTTGTCTTTCCCTGCGAGGCCTTTGTTCTTTTTATTAGGAACATGATTTGCTCCAAGCCCCTTTAATTCGTGAGCTAAATGTAGAACACTCTCATATTCTAAAACAACATCTTTTACGTCATGTTCAAGTAACTTAAATTGTGACTCATCAAAAGTTTCACATAATGAACCATGAGTATGAAAATCTATAACATGTGGCTCATCGTCTACTTGTTTCCATGACGATTTTAATTCATGTAACGTACCATCTACTAAGCTGCTGAATATAAAGAGTCCACCTGGTTTTAAAACTCTGGTAATTTCATCGAGTAAATTACCTAAAGGTTCACACCATTGAATCATTAAATTTGAGTAAACCAGATCGATTGATGCATCTTCAAAAGGTAAATGAAAAGCATCAGCTTCAATCCATTCTATTTCATGCGAAGATTTAGACTTAGCAAATTCAAGCATCTTTTTAGATAGGTCGACGCCTATTACGTTTTTGTATTTACTGGCTAATATATTGGTAAAAAAACCCGTACCACAACCTAAATCAATAACTGAAAGGTCATTTCTGTTAGGTAATTTGGGCATTAAATGTTTGCCTGTATACCGTTGTAAACGCGCTGAAACATCGTAAGAATTTGTTGCTGAACTAAAAGAACGTGCAACATTCACCCTATGTTGGGGATTTACCATTAAAAACTCGCCTTGTTTATACAATCCACTAAGTAATTGATATCATTATTATTGTGTAGGGATGTTATCGTTACGCGTAACCTTGATGTGTTATTTGCAACGGTCGGGGGACGTATTGCAGTTAGCCAAATCCCCTTTTCTTTTAATTGTTCACTCAGCTTAAGTGTTTTAGTTGCAGAGCCTATAACTAAAGCATGAATGGATGATTCGGTATTAATTAATTCAATGTCTTTTCTGAGTGTAGTAGAAAGTAAGTGACTTAACTCATCAATTTTATCTCGTCGCCATTGTTCTTTTTGAATAAGCTTAATACTCGCTTTAGTTGCCCAAGCAACAGCTGGCGATATTGCGGTAGAATAAATGTAATGACGAGAAAAATTAATTAAGTAATCTGCTATTTGATCACTACAAGCAACAAATGCTCCACTTGTCGCGATGGCTTTACCAAATGTTGCCATTACAATATCTACTGGAGCAGTACTTATACTACCTTCACCTTGTTGACCTTTTACGCCAATACTATGAGCATCATCTATATACGTTAGTGCATTGAATCGTTTGGCTAACGCATTTATTTCTTTTAAGTTAGCTTGATCACCTTCCATGCTGAATACACCTTCAGACACAATAATATTGTCTTTATCTTCACTTTTTTGCAGAAATTGCTCTAGCTGCGACATATCGTTATGAATAAAACGCTTCGATTTTGCTTTGGATGCAAAGGCTGAATCAATTAACGATGCATGGCTAAGTTTGTCTAACCAAAACGCCGTATTAGATTCGCCAAGCGCTTGCAACACGCCATGATTTGCTGCAAAACCACTCGAATATAACAAACAACGAGGTTTGTTTAGCCAAGTACAAATGTCTTCTTCAAGTGATTGATGCGCGTAATGGTAACCGGTGATTAAACTAGACGCGCTAGCGCAACTACCAAATTTATCAGCACCTTCTTGCATTGCTTTATTAATGTCAGGATGATGATTCA
>Ga0209291_1003353_pt1 | contig 11961 bp, 6 predicted proteins | sample GOMGulsemesocosm_FD_184633 | JGI IMG/M metagenome (GOLD analysis project Ga0209291, IMG submission 184633) | Methane-oxidizing microbial communities from mesocosms in the Gulf of Mexico - GOM9B Gulf of Mexico (SPAdes) (version 2) | ecosystem: Environmental > Aquatic > Marine > Cold seeps | place... | reverse complement strand
GTCAACAAGTCTGAAGATGAAAAAATTGAAATAGTCATTAGATGTAAAAAAATGATAGCGCTGGAAGAAGCTAAAATGTAGTAGGAGGGTTAATTTAGTCAGCTAATTTATAGTCCACTTTGGGGCCGGTTGCGAGATTGAATTAACTGTAACAGAATTAGATGTAACAGCTCAAACTCGGCCAGACACTTTGAATTTATAGATTTAATCAAAGCTGACAGTCTAAAAAAAACCAACATAGTCGTCGTTCATTGTTTAACTTATAACGATCCCATTGTGCGCTAAGAAGAAGTTAAAAGTGACATTGTCATGACATCTGCTTTTCGCTACAAAGAAGACATCTAGTTAGATTGCAAAGGTTAAGAGTTGCAACAACCCCGACGTAATTTATCACCTAAAAGCAATCGGATTTATTCCCACTTTTTTGTGTCACTAAAGTCCTTTTTAGTTTAAATAAATCTACAATTAGGATGTTCAGGTCATATGCTGCAACAAACGAATATTGTGAAATCAACTGTTTAAGCCATGACAACTTAAGTTTGGACTATAACCACCAAACTTGGATTTCTGAGGCGCTTATTACACCACTAAAGCAGAACAAATCCATTGTTTAGGCATTTGTCTTGACTAACTAGTGCTTATATGTGGCATTAACTAACAATAATGAGTCAATCTTAAACTTGAGTATCTAGTTATGTGTTATAAAAAGAAATGTAGGCTAGGGTTAAACTAATTCTTATAAGTAGGATTTGATTTTGGTTTTATTATGACGAATACAACCACTCTACAACAAATAAAACAGTCCTTAATTAAAAGTGAAGAGCGCCTTGCATTAGTGATGGATGCAACCAAGGATGGTGTTTGGGATTGGAATATAATAACCGATGAAGAATTTTTTTCCCCACGTTGGTGCGAAATTATTGGCTATAGTCATAAAGATCCCGAGTTTATTCACAACTTTGAATCATGGAAATCAAGGATCCATCCGGATGATGTCGACATGGTAATGTTGATCTTAACTGACCATCTAAATAAAGGAACGGTCTACGATGTCGATTACCGCCACCTTCATAAGTCAGGTAAGTACCGCTGGCAAAACTCCAGGGGAAAGGCAGTTCGCGACAATCAAGGAAAGCCTTTTCGAATGGTTGGCTGTATTCGGGACATCACTAAACGTAAAGAAAAAGAGCAAGAACTTAACAATTTGCTCAAACAGCTAAAGATTCAACACGATGAAATTCATCACCTAGCCAATTATGATGAATTAACGGGGCTCCCTACGTTAAGATTAATGAAAGACCGTGTGAAAATGGCTCTACACAGAGCGAGACGTACACAAAATCATGTTGTAATTCTATTTATAGATCTGAATGGTTTTAAACAATTAAACGACCAATATGGACATATTTTTGGTGATCATTGCCTTAAGGTTATCAGTCAACGTATGTCTGATGAGATTAGGGCCGATGAGACTGTGGCGAGGATCGGTGGGGACGAGTTCTTGTTTGTTGGAACTTATCTGACTGATCACCAGGAAGCAAATGTACTGACAGAAAGGCTTTTAAACGCTATATCTAAACCAATTAGCTGGAATGATGAAATATTTAGTGTAACAGCTAGTGCGGGTATCGCAGTATTTCCAGAACATGGCGATGAACTAATGGAATTGCGCCATAAAGCTGATTTGGCAATGTATCGGGCGAAGAAAATAGGAAAGGGGTATATTGCCTTGAAAATTTGAGTTAGCTAGTTCAACAATCGTTAGTTAGATAATTCTTCATTCATACTTCGTTTGCTGCAGAAAAGTATAAGGGTAGTTCTACAAAATCTAATCGAATTTATCATGTTGATTAAAAGTGCTAATTTTTATTTAGTAGTGTTTAGCAACGTTTTAGTTTTATTGTTTAAGTGAAGAATGTGTATATAAAAATGCTACACGCATACAACAAACAAATTATGTAATTATTAGGGTTTTATGTGGTAACCAAATTCCAAGTCTGTTTTCGTAATGGTGATAGCAAAACAGAATTTTATCTTTCACCATGAATTAAGGAGAATGCTATGAGTGAAGGTACTGTTAAGTGGTTTAATGCAGATAAAGGTTTCGGACTTATAACTCCTGAGAACGGTGGTAAAGACCTGTTTATTCACCATTCGGAAATTCAAGTAGATGGAGGGGACGTGACGCTATATGACGGGCAAGCCGTTGAGTTCGAAATAGAAGAGGGGCAGAAAGGTCTATGTGCAACTAAAGTTCGTTCTTGTAAAATGTAAGCATTAATAAGTGACTAAACTAAAGTGTCATAAAAATATCACTATCACCGCTTTTTCATAATGGCAAAATCATATAGCCACTCTGTTAAAGTCTGCCGATGATTTGCATATTAAATAACAACTCACGGTAATTCTCCGCCCAATCTAGTGGTTTCTGACGAAAGTTGAGGACGGCCGTGTCCTAGGTCATCCAGCGCTGCAACGTGTTGATATAGGTCACTCTGGAAAAGCGTTCCCCACTGCCTTGGCTTTCACTAGGGTGGTGGGTGTATTTTCCAATAAGTAAAATACTATTAATCAGAGCATTAACCAGAGCTATTAGGAAAAGCAATAATTCAAATAATACTAGATATTTCCTCAGCTAGTTTTTCAATAAAATATATATCTTCTTTGTTAAATGCACTGTCTTTTAAATACTTAGAGCTGAAACTCAGTGTTCCCCATACTTTGCCATTTTTATAAATAGGGGAACTAATATAAGCTTCCAAAGGCATTAAATTATATAAAGGATGTTTGCAAAGCCCTGGTTCATCATTGAAATGGGTTAATGCTAAAGTTTTGCCATTTTGGAAGACTTCACGGCAATAGATATCGTTAAGTTGAAATACTTCGCCAGAGATAAATAAATCGTTCTCAGAGGTAACGGCGACAATCTTATAGAGGTTATTTTCAATTTGACTAATAACCCCCGAAGTTAATGATAGAATATCAAGTCCGGTAGATAGTATATTGTCATAAATATCATTGATATTTTGGCTAAGGATTCCAAGCGGCTGATTTCCAAATGATAAAGCTTCACCTTCCTTTATCGTATTCAAATATCTTTTATATAATTTTGAAAAATAGCCAGGATGTTTAAAACCAACGGCATGTGATGTTTCTGCTAAAGTTTTATGAATATCCTTTTTAATATATTCATGTGCCTTGGCTAACCGCATTTGGCGAATAAATAGACCTGCACTTACTCCGCTTTTCTTAGTCAATTTCCGCTGTAATGTGGAACGACTCATAAACAAATTAGCTGCTAAGACATTTACGTCAAAGTTACTATCACTCATATTTGCTATAACATTATTAGTAGCCTTGGTCATAAAACTTATATCAAGAGCGTGCTTATTCTCCTCAGTTAGGTGTGATAGACCAACATCTTTATGATGGATTCTGTACTTAGATAATTCCTGCAATACTTGTTTATACGGGGTAGAGTCAATCGATATTATAACTAGCGACTCAACTATTCCTTGAGCATCTTCGACTGGTATGATGGTTGATTGCAGCCATAGTAGGTTATGTTTCATATCAACCGTACGAGCTTCCTGTTTAACGACTTTATTCATTGTTATTGCCATCATTAAATCTTTTTTCATCGCGTCACGGAATGATTTTGAATAAAAATAAAATGGATAGGGTTTACCATAAAGTGCTGTAATATCATCAATGTTTTGCATTTCAATGCCTGCTTGATTGATATGTTGCAAGTTGAAATTGAGATCCAATAACGTGGTACTAATCGAAGATTTATCCAACCAGGAATTGCTCTCTATCTTTGACAAAGGTGACTGAGGAATCAAATGTATATTCGATGGGATGTTTTTATCGGATGAATTTATTTTAGAATTTTTATCTTTGATGTCAAAGATGTCAGAGATGTCAGAGATGTCAGAGATGTCAGAGATGTCAGAGATGTCAGAGATGTCATTATTTTTACGCATTGTTCAATGTCCGTATATATTTCCCATAAATTATATTTAAAAAAGAATTCAAGCAAATGAAACTATGGCTAACTGCATAACTACAAATGATGTTCAAAATTTTTAAAATCATCCTAGAAGTCCTTTTTAATAATTACTGGTAGCCCTTCCAAAAACATTAACAATCCTTTTTAGTTTTAGTTTTTATTAACTTAATATTAACAAAATAATAATCGATTAGGAGTATGTAAAGAAAAAATATCATTTTGACTACTTTATGAGGAAGGTTGACCCATATGTGCCATAAATTATAAACTGAATTTTAATTACTGATATAAAACTTTGTTAAGTGCGTTGTGCTTCATGGGACATTTCTTATTCATTATAGTACTTTAACAGTCTTCGGTGAAAATTTAGTACTTTATTTTTATGACATTAGATATGCTTTTTTTAGTCATTTCTGTTCACAATTGAGTCAAAGCATCGTATGACTTTGCTTAATAAATCATATTGACTAGTCTTTTTTTTTATAACTGAATCAGACTGGAAATTGGTATGAAACTCAAAACCAAAATATTGTCAATTGACGATAATCAGCAAAACCTTACCCTTATTGAAAAAGTATTATTTAACGATTTTGATATTGTTTCATCTGATGGTAATAGTTCAATCGTTGAACTGATATCAAAGGAACAGCCCCAAATTATACTCTTAGATATAAAACTCGAAGGTAAAAGTGGATATGACTTATGTCAGGAATTACGTAACTCGGATATAGGTGCTGAGATTATCGTAATTTTTATCTCAGCACTTTCTACTGTTGAAGATAAATTAACGGCATATACCTGTGGTGGCGATGATTATATAAACAAACCAGTCGATATTGTCGAATTAGCCCAAAAATTAAAAAGAGTGGAAAAGAGAATAAAGGAAAACGATTCCTTAAAAGAACGCATAACACAAGTCTCAGATGTTGCCTTTACTTCAATGAAACAGGCGAGTGAACTAGGTTTACTTATTGAATTTTTTAAAGCATCAATGGGTGTATCAATGCAAGAACCCTTGTTTCAAAAAATAACTGAATTTTTTAGTCATTTTGATATCAATTTTTCTGTAGAGTTTCGTGTTAATGAAAACCATTTCCAATACTCCCAAAATGTTGTCAGCGCACTAGAAATGGAAGTATTGTCAGTAGGTAGAAAGGCCAAAAAAATAATTACTTTTGGACAAAATATACTATTTAGTTCTCAATGGTGCTCAATTTTAGTCAAAAAGATACCTATGGATGATGAAGATTTCCTAGGAAGAATGAGAGATTATTTTGCCATTTTATTAGACATAATCGATAGTCGCTTAATGTTCATTGAAAGTGAACATAGCCGCTCCAATGAGAGAGAAAGAGCCTTAGATAGTCTAAATGAATCACTCGCTATAGATTTTTCTGAAATTAAAGCAAATGTTTTGTCGCAAGAAAAGGAGCTATTAGCATTATTGACTGAATTAACATCCAGCATGGATAAAAAAGCTATTTCCATGGGGTTATCACATGAACAAGAAACCGAATTAATTGGCTTATTTGAAGAAACGAAAGAACAGTTTCAAGATGCCATAGGGGTTTCTGTTCTGATTGATAATAAACTAGAAAATGTAAATCGCCTTTTGACTAAAATTCACTAACAGAATGGACTTAAAGCTATGAAAAATAGAGATTTAGGTGTGTTTTTAGTTGATGATAACCCGGCGAATACTCGATTATTGTCGACCATACTGGCACGAGAAGACGGTTTTAGTAATGTATTTTCATATAATGACTCAAGCCAAGCTTTAAAAGATTTTTATCTCATTAAACCACAGCTTATTTTACTTGATATGAAAATGCCTAAGCTAGATGGAATTGGATTTTTAAAAGAAATTTATCTAGAAATTAAAGCGGCTAATGTTGCGGTAATTGTATTGACAGCGAGTAACGATGAACATCAAAGGTTGGAGGCTTTAACGCTTGGCGCACATGATTATATCGAAAAACCTTTGTGTATTATGGAAACAATGCAAAGAATAAAAAACGTCATCAACCTCCAGTATCAACGTAAAGATCTAGTTGAACTAAGTCATACCCTTGATTCTGAATTAAAACAAAGCAATGAAACATTACAAAGTGTCAGTAATATCCTAAAAGTTTTATATAGCAAATCATCTGAATATGTCTTTGTGGTCGATAAAGATGGCTTTGTAGTCGAGTATAATGACAGCGCAAAAATTCAATTTCATCAGGACCTATTGGAAAAACAACGTATTAAAGATATTTTACAACTGTCAAATGCTAACCTACAAGCAAAAGAATTAAGCATTAATGGTAAGAAGCACGGACAGGCTCCGACCATATTAGAAAATAGATATTCTCACTTGATGATTAATGGCGAACCACATTACATCTATATATTCAAAGATGTTTCTCAACGCATACAAGACCAAGAGAAATTAAAATTGCTTGCCGAAACTCATTACATTACCAAGCTACCTAATCGTAATCAATTGGATAAACAGGCAAAAAGAATTGCTAAAAACTTAGATCACAATGAAGAAATCACTTTTATTTTTATCTCTTTCTGTGAGAGTAATAAGATTTTACATTCATATGGGCCTAAAATCTTTCATCAAGGCCAGCTCGCTATTGCAAGCATGTTAAAAGATACTACTTTACATACCAATAGCAGTCTCATTCATTGGAGTTCCTACGATTTTTTAATGATTTGCTCTGTCGAAAGGATCACTGAACTTAACCTTGATATTGTTAATAAATTTGAACATGGTTTAAGTACCTCTGGCCTTACTTTACATCTTACACCTTCTGTTGGGTTTTATATTCAACCGATAATGACTCCTTCTATTCATTGGGGGGATTGCGTCAAGAATGCATCGGTAGCTGCCTATCAAAGCTTCATCAATGACACCGCTATCACCCAATTTGATGTGGTATTACAAACTAAATTAGCTGACAAAAAGCTCATTGAAAATAAGTTACCTGCCGCTGTAACAACCAATGCTTTTTATATGGTATACCAACCGATAATAGAGTTAAGTACCGGTAATATTACTGGTGCTGAAGCGTTGATCCGGTGGAACGATAGTGAATTAGGCATGGTACCCCCTGATACATTTATCCCTATAGCTGAGCAAACAGGCATGATTGTCGAGATAGGGGATTTTGTCATAAAAAGTGTCTTCTCAGATTACAGTCGGTTAAAAAAACAATACCCTAAGTTGGAAAAACTATCTCTTAATGTGGCACCTCCACAGTTAAACCAAAATTTCATTGAAAATGTAAAAAGCAACCTTATCAAGTGCCAAGTAAATGCTAGTGATTTCAAGCTTGAAATAACAGAAACCTCATTTTTAGATGATTTTGAACGAGTCAATCCAATTTTATGGCAATTAAAATCGCTTGGTTTCAGCTTAGCTATTGATGACTTTGGCACCGGGTATTCTTCATTAAGTTACTTACTCAACTTACCTATAGATACATTAAAAATTGACCGAGTTTTTATCGCGAGCATCTTTGAATCACCTAAGTGTCTGGTATTAGTTAAAAGTATTGTGTCTATGTGTAACTCTCTGGAATTAACGGTTGTGGCTGAAGGTATTGAGGATGACAAAACTAACTTACTACTAGCAGAATTGGGCATACAGTTAGCTCAAGGTTATTTTTATGGTAAGCCAGAAAAGTTAATGGTTAATAATCACAAACAAGAAAATATCTATCTAGCTTAATAGCTCTCATTAGGATTTTTAGAAATTATACAATTCATTAATATACCGGCTTAATCATGCATGATATTCAGATCAGTAATGAAGTGAGAACCAACGATTTTAAGTTAGTGTTTTTAGTCGACTCAGATCAAAATCACAATCAATATATCGCCAAAATGTTAGAAAGTATTAGCTATTTAGTGCAGAGCTTTAATTCAATTGAAGAGTTTAAAATCTTTTTGCTTGGTGATAATTATTTAAAAGCTGAAGCATTAATATTGGATATGGAAGTTATTGAACAGACTCCACATGCGATGGAATTTATTAACGAGCAAGTGATAAGTACTTTCCCAAATTTTCCCGTCGTTATTTTGTCCTCTAAAGATAACTTCATAGAACGTTTGAAAATTATCCGTTGGGGATATCATAGTTTTTTAAAAAAATATGCTGGATTAACCCAATTAAATGAATTATTTAATCGTTTAGGTATCGTTAAACCACAAAAACCTTATCGAGTTCTTGCTATAGATGACGAACGGGTCATCTTAAAGGCGCTAAAAAAATCGTTAACGTCAGTCGGAATGGAAGTTCGAACTTTAAGTCAACCATTGCTGGCCTTAAAGGCGATTGAAGAATTCGATCCTGATTTGTTATTGCTCGATGAATACATGCTCGATGTCACAGGATCTGAATTAGCTGCAACCTTACAACAGCATGAACAATATCTCTCCTTACCCATCTTATTTATCTCGAGTGAAGTGGATCCTAAGCATCAAATCTCGGCTATAAAAAAAGGAGGTTTAGGATTCTTAGTTAAACCTATCGAGTCTAATATCTTAATTTCAACTGTTACAGCAATCCTCAATAAAAATTGGAAAGAAAAAGCATTGATAAAAAAAATGAAATTTGATTTTAATGATCGTCAACGCGAGAGTATGGCGTTAAATCAGCATGCAGCGGTTAGCATCAGTGACCTAGATGGTAATATTACCTATATAAATAACAAATTTTGTCAAATCAGTGGCTATCTACAATCAGAATTATTGGGGAGAAACCATCGAATACTAAAATCTGGTTATCATCTAGCTCCGTTTTATTTAAGTTTGTGGCAGACCATCAATCGTGGTGAAATTTGGCATGGAACTATATGTAATAAAAATAAAAATGGTGAACCATCATGGTGGGAAACAACTATTGCTCCAATTTTAGATGATAATGGCCATCCTCACCAATACTTATCAATACGTACCGATATTAGTAAACTGAAGCAAAAAGAGAATGATTTATTATTACAAAATCAAATTCAACAATTAATAAGTAATACGGCATTTAACTTAATCGATTGTAAGACTGAAGAATTTGATAGCCTTATGATCAGTATTCTCCATGACTTAGCGGAGTTTAATGATATTGAACATGCATTTCTATGCAAATTTAAAGATGATAACAAGCAGCTGGAATTAGTTTATCAATGGTACGAGCCTAGTATTGAAGTACAGGCTTTAAAACTACAAAGTATTGATATTGCCTTTCGCCCATGGTGGCAGAAAGAACTCACCCTAAATGGGGTAATTAAAGTTGATAACATCAATAACTCTCCCGAGGATGAAATGCATTGGTTTAATCAGCATCAGATCCGTTCTTTTCTCGCCGTTCCCATATCAAATAAAGAAAAAGTAATTGGTTTTATGGGGATGTGCAACTTATGTCAACCTCATAAATGGTTGTCATTTCAAGTGCAACTAATTTCGACAATGACCAGCATCATCAGTAATTCGTTATTGCAAGTTCAAACCCAGTTGCAGTTAAAAACAAATGAAAAACAGTTACTAGAAGCACAACAAATTGCAAAAATTGGACATTGGCAGCATAACGTAAAATTACATACCAGAGAGTGGTCAAAAGAGATTTTTAATATTATAGGATATGATTCTGCTAATTTATCAGAACGTTTGCCAGATTTTTATCGTTACATTCACCCAGAAGACCTTGCTAAAGTGATGGCTGCACAAAAATTAATATTTAAAACTAACAGTATAGACTTGGTTTATCGGGTAATAAGAATCAATGGGGATATAGGATATGTACATGAACTATCTCAAGCCAGATTTGACTCAGACGGCTATTGTGAAAAGATTGTCGGTACTATCCAAGATATCACTGAACAGACTTTAATTGAAAAACAATTAATCGAAGCTAGAGAGGAGGCTGAATGCTCTAATAAAGCTAAATCAGAATTTTTGTCTTGCATGAGTCACGAACTAAGAACGCCACTAAACGCGATTATCGGTTTTAGCCAAGTTTTACAAATCGATGAAGCTATGGGAGTTAATCAAAAGAATTTGAATAATGAGGTATTACATGCAGGATACCATTTATTAAGCTTAATTGATGAGATTTTAGATTTGGCAAAAATAGAATCTGGTAACTTGATGCTTGCTGTTGAACGATTGTGTTTAGATGCACTTATTCAAGAGTGCCTTAGTTTATTAAAGACAACCATAAAAAGTTCACACATTACCATGACAGTTGCAGGTGATACGGATGTTTATATATCTGTTGATCGACTAAGGTTTAAGCAAATTTTGTTAAACTTACTCTCTAACGCCATCAAGTATAACGTTGAAAGTGGCAGTGTTTTACTTATCGTTAAGGTTATTGATTCAAGATCAATCTCGCTGACCATTACTGATACAGGTATAGGTATAGCTGAAGAAGATATGGATAAATTGTTTGTGCCATTTAATCGTCTTAGTTGTGAAATAAGCAATATCGAGGGAACCGGCATTGGACTAGCAATAACGAAACAGCTTGTTGAGCAAATGGGAGGACAACTTAAAGTAACCAGTAAAGTCAGTAAAGGCAGTACATTTGAAGTGCTATTACCAACTCAAGTGAATGATTACTTTCAAGAACTGACCATAGATAAAAAGCCAACAGATAGTCATCATGAACGAGATAAAATAAAGATAACAGTGGCAAAAAAAATACTCTGTATTGAAGATAACCTTGCCAATTTAAAGCTCATCGAGCAAATAATCGCATTGCACCCACATATTCAATTATATAGTTTGGATAAAGCAGAACAGGGTTTGGAACTTGCTCTAGAAATACGGCCTGATTTAATTCTACTTGATATTCGAATGCCAAAGATGGATGGCTATCAACTACTATCTCTGTTTAGAGAACATCGAAATCTAAGAGAAATTCCTATTGTCGCACTCAGTGCCGAAGCTAAACCTACTGACTTACTTAAAGGTAAACAAGCGGGATTTAATGCTTATTTAACCAAGCCAATAAAACTTAATCTCTTCAATGATATGCTAGACAGTTATCTGGTTTAATTTACATAATTATTTCCTAAAGTGAATAACTGAATTCTAAACAGATAATGATTTAATTTCACCATTTTATTGATTGATACATTCCCATATCGGCGTTAATTATAGAGTCTTTTATATCCTATTTTAAAAGCAATACTCCAATCGATTCAATTTTGGCTTCTAAGTTCATCCAATGATAACGACTTCTTGGTGCGCAGTGAAAGGTCGAGCTCACAACCTCATGATTTCAGCTTCTTCGCTAACTGAAGAAGTCACTAGCTTAATGTTAACAAAGATACGATATAGTTCCCCAAAGATATAAATATGTATTGTTTGAGTATAAATTTTACCAATTAGTCGAATAGTCTGAAGGGCAAAAATGCCAACGTAGCCGTCGGTCAGTGTTCAACTTGTAGCGATCATTTAGTGCGCTATATAGAAGTAACGAAATAGTGATACTTAAGGCCTGCCTCAGGCTGATCTGCCAGAGGTATTTAGTCTAGAGATGATAACTATTACCACTAAGAACTAAACCTAGTCATCGTTTTAAAGTCCATTGCTGTTCGTTGACGATAAATTTAATCATGCGCTGAATGAAATAAGACGAGAAAAAATTTAACTACAATAGACCCTGAGCAATATCCTGCTTGCCCGAAAAGAAATATTGAGGGATAAGGATTTTGATTATAATTAGAAATCCTTATCATTTGCCCAATAAAGCTTCTTGAGCCACCACTACAATAAAAAGAGACTATTCTATAGGGACAGAAAATGACCTGAAATGTATGTAAAAACACTTTGATTTCTATGGCGAATTTACCTTCATGAACTATAATTTATAGAAAATAAATAAAAGCTTTACGGATGGTTTTTTATGATTAATATACAAGGAGTAGTGGATGTCTAATGAGATTTCAACAGCATTT
>Ga0209291_1003352_pt1 | contig 11964 bp, 10 predicted proteins | sample GOMGulsemesocosm_FD_184633 | JGI IMG/M metagenome (GOLD analysis project Ga0209291, IMG submission 184633) | Methane-oxidizing microbial communities from mesocosms in the Gulf of Mexico - GOM9B Gulf of Mexico (SPAdes) (version 2) | ecosystem: Environmental > Aquatic > Marine > Cold seeps... | reverse complement strand
TCAAATTTTCTCTTGTAGCGCTTTAAAGCTCTATCAATGTTTTCTCCGTCTTTAATTGGTATAATTAACATAAGTCTTAACCTCCCTTCTTTTAGCGTTCAGCTGGCAAAAGTAATTATTAATTAGAAATTAACCAGCAATAATTAATAATTATTTTCGCTTTACTCAATATTTATTTTTTCTACGATAACTTTTAATAATTACGTCGCAGGCTTATACTCCTTCTTGTCTATCACAAGTTTTGCTATAATCTCTTTTAATATTTCTGAAGTTCCTCCACCAATAGGCCCCAAACGACTATCTCTTAACAAGCGAGCCATTGGATACTCTTCCATATACCCGTAACCACCTAACAACTGTAAGCACTCATATATAACCTCATCAGCCATTTTAGTAGATGCTAATTTTGACATTGTAGCTTCTTTTACTACATATTCTCCGTCATTTAATCTTTTAGCAACAGAATAGTTAAACTCCTTACACAACTCCATTTGAGTTGAAGCATCCGCAATTTTATGACGCAACACCTGGAAACTATTTATTGTTTTCCCAAAAGCAGAACGTTCTGACATATATTGTACTGCATAATCAATTGCATATTCCGCTCTTGCATGCGAGTTAATTGCCATAATCAAACGCTCTAAAGCAAAATGCTGCATAATATACGGAAACCCTTGATTTTCTTCACCCATTAAATTAGACGCAGGAATTATAACATTATCAAATGCTATCTCAGCAGTATCAGATGCTCTCCACCCTAATTTATCCAACTTTGTAGCAGAAATACCTGGAGTATCTCTATCCATTACAAATATACTCATTCCTTTACCCCCTAACTCAGGAGCCGTTTTTGCTGCAACTACCAAATAGTCACTATATATACCGTTTGTTATAAATGTTTTTGAACCATTAATTACATAAGTATCACCATTTTTAACAGCTGTTGTGCGCATTCCTGCAACATCAGACCCACCAAATGGCTCTGTTATACATAAACAACCAATTTTATCACCTAAAGCACTTGGCTCTAAATACTTCTTTTTAATATCGTGATCTCCCTCTTTATTCAAGTGAGTCATTGCTAAGTAAGCATGCGCCCACATATTTGCAGCAAATCCGCTTGAATTAATTTTCTGCATCTCCTCTAAAAAGATTACAGTATAAAACAAATCCAAATTCAACCCACCATATTCTTCTGGAGTAGCTAAACCGAAATACCCCATGTCACCAAATTTTTTCCATATAAATCGCTCAACCGCCCCCGTCTTCTCCCATTTATCTATATGCGGAACAACTTCCTTTTTTAAAAAATCTTGAAGACTTTCTCTAAAAAGTTGGTGTTCTTCAGTAAAGTATCTTTTGTCCATCATTTTTGGATTTAATTTATAGTTAAATATAATTTTATTCGATCTAATTTTTCAATAGGGAAATGAGTTACATACTTCAACTCATCTAAGCTTTTATACCCTTCCCGCAATACTCGTTCATCAACTATATTGACTGCCATATATTCATTAATATAAACCAGCTCAGCTAATTCAGAAGCGCTGGCTAAATTAATGTTTATTTTTTTAATATTCGGGGTAGTTTTCAATACAAATTTCTGCTTAACTTTTTTAATATCTTCTTCTGACAAATTATACACATCATTTAATTGATTAAAGGAAAGAAACCCGTTAAGTTTCTTTCGAAAATTAACAATCCTATAAGCAAGCTTGTATTCCAAATTCGTAGCCTTATGAATATCTTTTGCCTCAGCTTTATTCAAATCTTTTTGATACGACACAGCATACGCATTTGACCTATTCTTTCTAGTTACCCAATCTGGAAATTTAAACTTAGGACTCATTACTAATAGCAGTGAATCTGAAACCTGAGTTATTTTTTGAAACTCTTTTGCAGAATTCACATATTTATTCAACTTCCTAAAATCGTGTAAACAATCGATTTCCTCAACCGACATCCCTAAAACATAGCCTTTATAATCTGTTATAAAATTTGGATTATATGGATGCACCTCATATTTCTTTGACTGTTTAACCAAAGCCAGACTATCAATTTCCTTTTGAAAAGCAGCAATTTTATGCTGGTCAACTTCATTAAATTCATCAGTAGTAAAATCAGCAAAAAAATAAACACACTGAAACACAACAATAAGCACCAATAAAACAAAAACCCCACTACGTTGTTCTTTTGTAAACACGAAGTGGGATTTAATATTTTTCATTGAATTTTTATTTATTTCACTGAAGCAATTTTGTCTTTAAATATTTTAAGCTCTTCACGAACCTTAGGCGACAACAACACCAACCCTATTACGTTAGGGAAAACCATTGCGAAAATCATTGCATCAGAAAAGTCAATTACAGCCCCTAAACTTATAGACGCTCCTAAAATTACGAATAATAAGAATAATACCTTATAAACTATATCAACTGTTTTTCCTTTTCCGAATAAAAACTTCCAAGCTTGTAAACCATAGTATGACCATGATAACATTGTAGATATAGCAAATAATACAACCGCTATAGTTAATACCCATGAGAATCCTGGTATTGCAGAATCAAAAGCTTTTGTAGTTAACTCTACACCTTGAATTCCTGTTTGCCCATACTCAAAGAATCCTCCTCCAATATTTGTGATGACAATAACTAAAGCAGTCATCGTACAAATTACAACTGTATCAATAAAAGGCTCTAATAGCGCAACTATACCTTCAGAAGCAGCATATTTTGTTTTTACAGCAGAATGCGCAATTGCAGCAGAACCAACTCCAGCTTCATTTGAAAATGCTGCTCTTTGAAACCCTACAATCAACACCCCTAAAACACCACCTAAAGCAGCATCAGGATTAAAAGCACCATCGTAAATCATCCCAAACGCCTGTGGCACAAGATCATAATTCATTGCTATAATAATTAACGCAGCTCCTACATAAATAGCCGCCATAAATGGAACAACCTTTTCAGTTACCGAACCAATTCTTTTAATTCCTCCTATAATTACAACTCCAACAATAGCAGCCATTATAATACCGAATATTAATCCCGCAGCACCACTTTCAATCCCAAATCGCTCTACTAATTGTGCAGCAGCTTGATTTGCTTGAAACATATTTCCTCCACCGAAAGAACCACCTACACACATGATTGCAAAGAACACCGCTAATACCTTTCCAAGTTTCGCCATACCCATTTCTGCTAATCCCGTTTTCAAGTAATACATTGGTCCTCCATGCACAGTACCATCTTCCATTACCTCTCTATACTTAACTCCTAAAGTACATTCCGTAAATTTAGACGCCATTCCTAAGAATCCCGCTAAAATCATCCAAAATGTAGCTCCTGGCCCTCCTACTGCAACTGCTACCGCAACTCCAGCAATGTTTCCTAAACCTACCGTTGCAGATAATGCCGCAGTTAAGGCTTGAAAATGAGTAACCTCTCCTTCGGCACTTTCTACAGCTATAGTCTCAAAAATATCACCTCCAGGAGTTGAATCTCCTTCAGCAACATCTACTGTATGATGGTCAATTGCATCATAATCACCCCTAACTACTTTAATAGCTGTTTTAATCAAGGTAAAGTTTGCAAATTTGAAATATATTGTAAAAAACAATGCTCCTAAGATCAATACAATCAATACCACCGGCACTGATTTATCACCAAATGATACTGAGTAAAAAATTACACTACCTACTGCATCTGCAATAGGCCTAAAAAAAGCATCTATTTTTTGATCAATAGTCAATGCCTTTTCAGTGGTGTCTTGAGCAAAAGTTAAAAAAGGTAGTATTGTTAATAATAATGAAAGAAATCGTGTCTTCATTTTTTTGTTTTAGTTGATTAATTAGTTGTTAAGTTTTTTTGGTGCAGCAAGATGGCGAAAAAAAAACGCAATCTAAAATTTTTGTTGTTAAAACCTATATTAATGTTATATGTCAAACATTTTGTTTAATGCCAGAATTTGCTCTGGCCTTCCCAGCACAATAATCTTCGACTTAGGACGCAAAATAGTAGTTGCCTCAGGATTAATGATGTACTCTCGTTCAGGAGTTTTATACCCAATGATACTACAGCCGGTTTTATTCCTAAAATCCAAGTCCTTTATAGTTTGTAGGTCACCGTTTGATGTTATAGCCTCAATTGCAACCTCTTCAACGTTTACTTTTTTATCATCTAAAATTGATAAGTTATCTAAAAACTCTACCAAATCGGGCATCACAACTAAAGAAGCCATATGATCGCCACCTATTTTATCCGGCATAATCACATTATTTGCACCAGCCAATTTTAGTTTTTTATAGGAAGCTTCTTGTGACGCTCTACTAATAATACATACCTTTTTATTTATTTGCCTTGCAGAAAGCACTACGAATAAGTTATCCGCATCATTTGGCAAAGCTACAATAATACTATGTGCGTTTTCAATCCCAGATTCTAAAAGTACTTCATCTTCATTCGCATTACCATAAACAAACAATACATCTTCATTATGTTTCTCTATAAGTTCTTTATCCTTTTCAATTACCACAAAAGGTCTGTTATATGATGATAACTTTTGAGCTGCCTGCATACCATTTCTTCCGAAACCACAGATAATGATATGATTTGAAAGTTTATCAATTTTCTTTTTCATTTTTCTGTTTTTAAATTGTTCAAAAGAGTTTTTGTCCATCAAATATTCTGTAATTATAGATATTGAATAAGCAAGAGTCAATACACTTGATGAAATTAACCCAACTGTAAACAATTTTGCTACATTATTCAATGGTGCTACTTCAGAAAAACCAACCGTTGAAATTGTAATAACAGTCATATACAAAGCATCTATCCAACTGTAATCAGCTATAAAACGATAACCAAAAACACCTATTAATAAAATACTTATTACTAATAATAAGGCAATCCGAAATTTCGATTTAAAAATAGTTAGCATATTACAAATCAAATACTGAGGTTCTTTTGGTGTACACCAAGTCTTTAAGTTTTAAAAGGAATGCGGTAGTCAAATATAATACGAAAGAGGCTCCTAGAGTTGCAAAAGTTAAGTAAATAAAAAATAAGCGAACGTTTTTTGCACGCATCCCTAAGCGATCCGCTAATCGTGAAGATACTGCAAAACCGTGTTTTTCAAAAAAGTATTTTATCTCTTTAATAAAACTCATAATTACGATGCAAATTAGTCTTTTTTAAGAAGGATACAACAATTTATTTCCTATTTCACAATGCAAGCATTTGTGCTGATTACAATATTGTGTTTTTAACTCAATAAGCGATTGCGTATCAGCCGATGTTATAGCTGCTACTTTCAATTCTTTAAACTTATCCATTACGCTATTTTTCTCTGATTTAATAGCTCTATATAACAGCAACAATTCTTCAAAAACATCTTTACCCATACTTTTAGCATACATATATTTTATAGGGATTATCGTATTTAAAACCAATAATTCAATAAATGGCTTGCTTATTTTCTTCTTCCTTTTATTAGCTTCTTTACCAAACGTATAATGAGTATCCCAATATCCTGTAGCACTTACACTTAATAACTCATAAATATCATCAATAGTTTTTAATGCTATAATTTTTGAAAACAAACTATTATGATGATAATACAATGCAGCAAGTTGTGATAACCTTATTGTAGGAAAACTCGCAGGACGCAACCTAAAAAATTGAATTTTCACTAACGTATCTTGTAACTGATGCTTCTGCTTTAAATACTGATACTCTTTCTGCAACGTATGATAATACTCGTCTATCACAAGTTCATTCAACAAATTTGACTGCCCAAACAATAACGCCTCCATGCTTAATACGCTTGACATTTCCTTTTTGAATACATTAAAAGATATATTTCTTGCTAGTTGAGAAAAAGCCGATGCATTAATTTTTAACCCGAAATTTCTAGCTAGTTGATGAAACAATAATGCCTCCCAATTGTTTTGTAAATCTTCAAACACCAATTGAAACGCTGTTGCTTTACGATGTAAGCGCTGTACCAATAGTTTTTGTTTCCAAAAGGACATCGTAAATTCATCTATACTATGAATTTGAGTTTCACAATTTATCCAGTTTTTTCGTTTAAGTAATTGCTTATAATTATGCAATAACGTTTCATTAACAACATTTTTTAACACTAATGTTTCTAATGCATTTTTACCAGCATCAAAAACAACGACATCGTTTTCCCAAACTACATGAAGTATCACATTATCATAAGCAACATCATTTTGATGTTTATGCACATACCAATCCGAAGCATTTAAATGAATCTCTACCGTTCCCGCCCACTCCTGGTCACCTAATAAAATTCTAGAATTATAAAAATCTGGACCAGAATTAGTGTTGTGCTCTCCAACTGAAATTACTTGAAGTCTATTTCCTTGAACGGTTTTTAATGCAGTAGTTGTTAGTTTTTGATATTGCCAGATATAGTGTAGAAAATCTTCTTGCATTGTTCTAAGTTACAAAAACCAAAAGACTTTTACTATAACCTATTAACAAATAACATTTTGACTTTCATATAAAATCATCTAATTTCGTTAACCATATCAAAAAGTATTAAATACAAACATTGAACTTCAATTAAAAATGCCCAACCAATTAGAAAAACCATTTATTCTTAAATATTACTATGTAATCATTATTGTACTATTAGCATCGTGTTCGCAATCAAAAAATGAAACTTCCCAGGAAGAAACAGATTTTTGCACAAACATTCATAGGAACGACAACATAAGTTTATCAAAAGAACTTGAAGAATTTTCTTCAATAATGAAATCTAAAACTGGTGTATATGTTTTAGAAGACGGAAGTAACTCGATGGTAGCTAGAGCATGGCTAAGTGAATATGCTGAAAAAACTATCGATATTCAATACTTTATTTTTTCAACCGACAACATCGGTCTTATAGCCTGTGACTATTTAGTTAGGGCAGCTGATAGAGGAGTTAAAGTAAGAATTCTTGTTGATGACATTATGGTAGATACTGACCTACAAGATATATTAACACTTAATTCGCACAAGAATATTGCTATTAAAGTATACAATCCAGGTGTTAATTTAGGAAAGAATATCTTCAATAAAATAAAAAAAATAACTACAGATTTTAGATCTGCAAACCAACGAATGCATAATAAAACTTTTATAGTAGATGACAAAGTAGTCATCACTGGAGGACGAAATATTGCTGATGAATATTTTGATTACGATCATGAATATAATTTTAGAGACAGAGATGTACTTTTATTGGGTAAAGAAACTAGGAACGCAAAAAACTCTTTTGATGAATTCTGGAACAACTCATTAAGTGTGAAAATTACCGATATAACAGATGAAACCTATGAACTCAAAAACGGTTCTGATAAGTTTAAACAACTTCATGAATACGCCTGCAATCCCGATAATTTTTGGCCACAAATTCGAGAGAGAATAGAAAAATTATCTACCACTTTTAAATCGATAAAAGTCTCTGGTGATTTGGTTTGGCTAGATGACGTTAATTTTGTTTCCGACATTCCTGGTAAGAATGATGGAACTAACGGTTTAGGAGGTGGTGGTATTTCAACTAGTACACTTATAAATTTGGTGAAAAATGCTAAATTATCCGTCGATATCCAAACACCTTATTTAATCACTACTGAATTAAGTCAAAATTTATTTGAGAAGGCGGTGCAACGAGGTGTCAAAATTAGAATACTAACGAATAGTCTTGCTTCAACAGATAATTTAGAAGCCTTTAGCAGCTACCAATCAAATAGACGAGAATTATTAAAAACAGGGGTAGAAATTTATGAATTTCGACCAGATGCTGCTGTAAGAACAAAAATTATGACTGGAGAATTACAAGAAAAATTAAATTACAAGCCAATTTTCGGACTACATGCCAAGTCAATGGTTATTGATGGAAAAACAACAGTTATTGGAACATTCAATCTTGACCCAAGAAGCGCTAATTTAAATACTGAATGCATGGTCATCATTAACTCAAATAAGATTGCCATAAATGTTTTAAAAGGAATTGAAGAAGAATTTAAACCTGAAAATTCTTGGAAAACCACCTTAAATTACAACCCTGACAATGAGGTTAACAAATTAAAACGTTTAAAAACTTGGACTAGAAAAATTATTCCAAAGGAAATCCTATAAAGCAACCCATAAACCACCCTACAAAACCCAATACCCCTTCTTCTCTACCCTTTATCAAATCAATTCATTTCCACAAAAACCCTGCACCTAACATTTTAAGACATATCTTAGTTAAGCTCAAAAAAACTTGATTTTCAAACTTAAAAACACTAACTTTAGTTAGCCTATTTCATAGCTAAATAGTTAAAAAACAGTAAATCATGAAAAACATTTTAGTCTCCATAGATTTTGACCTTAAAACCACTTTGCTAATTGACAAAGCGTACGAGTTAGCAAAAGCATTTGATTCAAAAATCTGGTTGATACACATTGCAGCTCCAGACCCTGATTTTGTTGGCTATCAAGTAGGACCACAATACATACGAGACAGTAGAGCTCATGAGTTAAGAGAAGAACACAGACAACTTCAAGAATACACTAAGGAGCTTGCTAAAAAAAATATTGATACTGAAGGACTCCTTATTCAAGGAGCAACTATTGAAATGATTATTCTAGAGTCGAAAAAATTAAATATCGACCTGATTATTGCAGGACACCATAAACATAGTTTTCTGTACAAAGCATTTGTAGGTTCCGTAACAAGAGAAATTATTGAGCTATCAAAAATTCCGATACTCATTGTCCCTTATGAATAACAAAAGCCTTACTTGTTAAACAAGCAAGGCTTTATTATATATAATTAGAAGCTATATTGAATTAATCAATATAACCCATTTTTCGCATCCAATCGTTATTGAACATTTTACCAACATACCTGCTTCCATGATCATGAAATAACACCACCACTACATCATCTTTTGTAAAGTTTTCTTTTAGTTGCAACAGCCCTTTTACAGCAGCTCCAGCTGAGTTACCTAAAAACATCCCTTCTTCTTTTGCTAAACGTTGCGTATACACAGCAGCATCTTTATCGGTTACTTTTGTAAACCCATCAATAATATCAAAATCTACATTTTTAGGAAGAATATCCTCTCCAATCCCTTCGGTAACATAAGGATAAATTTCATTTTCATCAAAAATCCCCGTTTCATGGTATTTTTTAAATACAGATCCATAAGTATCTATTCCCCAAATTTTAATATTTGGATTTTGTTCTTTTAAATATTTTCCTACTCCTGATATTGTTCCACCAGTACCAACTCCTACAACAAAATGAGTTATTTTCCCATCGGTTTGTTTCCAAATTTCCGGCCCCGTACTTTGGTAATGTGCTTTGGCATTACTTGGGTTGTCATACTGATTTACATACCATGAATTTGGCGTTTCTTCAGCCAATCTTTTTGATACTGAATAATATGAACGAGGATCAGTAGGTTCAACTGCAGTTGGACAAACCACAACCTCAGCTCCTACAGCCTCAAGAATATCCATTTTTTCTTTAGATTGTTTATCCGAAAGCACAAAAATACACTTGTATCCTTTTACTATTGCCGCCAAAGCTAAACCCATACCTGTATTTCCTGAAGTTCCTTCAATAATTGTTCCTCCAGGTTTTAAACGTCCATCAGCCACTGCGTCTTCAATCATAGTTAACGCCATTCTATCCTTTACAGAATTCCCAGGGTTAAATGTTTCGTATTTTGAGAGCACCAAACATGGTAACTCTGCAGTGATTTTATTTATCTTAACCAAAGGTGTATTCCCAATAGTTTCTAGTATATTTTTTGCGTATTCCATTGATTTAATCTTTTTTGCGAATGCAAAAATAGTGAAAAGTTATTTAGTATTGTATTAACAATCTCAAGAAGTAACAATCCGTTTTCATCTTTACTACTCAAAACGAATAGCCTTTACTGGAGATATTTTTGTGATTATCTGTGATGGTATTAAAAGCAATAAAAAACATAATACGAAAGTCCCTACATTTAAAGCTAGGACATACCAAAAATTAAAATAAATCGGTATATAATTCATATAATAATCTTCAGGGTTTGGAAATTCAACTATATGAAAAGCATCCTGAATAAACAATAAACTCAAACCTATTAAATTACCCCAAAACAAACCTATTAACACAATATAAGAAGCATTGTATAAAAATATTTTCCTAATGCTCCAATTGTTACCTCCTAATGCTTTTAAAATTCCAATTAGTTTTGTTTTTTCTAAAATCAATACCAGCAACATCACACTCATATTAATTACCGAAATCAATATCATAACTCCAATAATTACATAGATATTAAAATCAAACATTTTAATCCATTCAAAAACGGTGTAATATTTCTCTTTTATAGTTGATACATTTAAAAATGAATCTGTGTTTTGATACACCTCTTTTCCTTTTAAATCTATTTCAGAAAAATCATTCAAAAAAACTTCAAACCCTCCTACTTCATCATATTTCCCTTCTGAATTTCTATTCCACTTATTCATTCGTTGTATATGACGAATATCTGCAATCATAATTGTTTTGTCAAAATCTTGAAATCCCGAATTATAAATTCCGACAATCTTAAAATTTCTAGTATTAGGTATCTTATTAGAATTTTCTTTTAAAAAGTGAGTTTTTACTACAGCCCCTAACTGAAACCCTAATCTATTAGCTAAATATTCAGAAATAAGTAATTCCGCATTTTCTTTCTCACCACCAACATCTGGAAGTCTACCTGCAACTAGATACTCTTCAAAATAGCTCCAATTATAATCCGCTCCAACTCCTTTTAAGTTAACCCCTTCAAAATCACTTTCTGTACGTATAACCCCTCCTTTATTAGCGATAGCCTGTACATACTTAATACCTAAAACAGTTTTAAATTCCGGATAAAAATCTTGATGTAATGCTATAGGCTTAGCTGAAACTTCTGACGTATTATTATCATATTTTGATATCATAATATGCCCGTTAAAAGCAGCTACTTTTTCCTGAATTTTTTGTTGTAATCCAATTCCTGCAGCTACAGCTACAAGCATCATAATCATCCCTAAAGCAATTGCCAACACCGCAATTTTTATTATTGGAGAGGATATACTACTTTTATACTGTTTAGCAGCTATAATTCGTTTGGCTATAAATAATTCAAAATTCAATACTTAAAAATCTTTTAGTGAATACCAAAAATACATTTTTTATCGTTTTAGCCTTCCTTTTTTCATTAGGAAGTTGTCAGTCACAGAAAAGTGAACCAGAAAGCATTAGTGAAAAACAAATCACTGAGGTTTCTTCTATTCAAAAGAAACCAATTGTAGTCGGCGCTAATCAACTAAAAAGTTACCTAAACTTAATCAAAAAAAAACGGATTGGTATAGTAGCCAACCAAACTAGTGTTATATTTCACGAGAACAACCATACACATATAGTTGACTCCTTAGTTTCACTAAATATTAACGTCCAGAAAGTTTTTGCCCCTGAACATGGTTTTAGAGGAAAAGCAGATGCTGGGGAACATATTACCAACGGGAAAGACCCTAAAACAGGAATTGATATTATTTCTATTTACGGAAAAAACAAGAAACCTTCTGCTGATCAATTAAATGGTTTGGATATTATTATTTTTGACATACAAGATGTCGGTGCCCGATTTTATACATATATATCCTCATTACACTATGTTATGGAAGCTTGTGCAGAAAACAATATTCCAATGCTTATTTTGGATCGACCAAACCCCAATGGACACTATACAGACGGTCCTATTTTAGAATCAGCACATAAAAGTTTTGTAGGAATGCATCCAATTCCTATTGTTCACGGAATGACTATTGGGGAATACGCACAAATGATTAATGGAGAAAAATGGTTGAATAACGGAATACAATGTGACATAACAGTTATCAAATGTAAAAATTACAACAAGCAAACTGCCTATAG
>Ga0209291_1003349_pt1 | contig 11976 bp, 10 predicted proteins | sample GOMGulsemesocosm_FD_184633 | JGI IMG/M metagenome (GOLD analysis project Ga0209291, IMG submission 184633) | Methane-oxidizing microbial communities from mesocosms in the Gulf of Mexico - GOM9B Gulf of Mexico (SPAdes) (version 2) | ecosystem: Environmental > Aquatic > Marine > Cold seeps... | reverse complement strand
ATCGGTTGTTCAAGGGGAAACATATGACCAGTATTTTTGACAACTTCAATCTGTTTAAATTGTTTATCGGTATTTGAAAGTGAATCAATGTGAGACGTAATTCTGTCAATGTTAACCAGTTTGTCAGTGTCGCCGACTAAAAACTTAACAGAAGCATTTAATTTAAATAGTTTTGGCAGTAAATTTTCTCGTTGAGTTGTGACATGTAGCTGATGTAATAAGACCTCTTTACCTAGCGTTGTATCCATATCTTTAATGGTTTGTTTAATTGTTATATTTTTATGCTTACTAGGATGGAGTAAATGGTTAATACGTTTATTTGGAATGCCTGTATAACCATTAGCTTTAATCCATTGTATTGTTCTTAAACGTTCTTTAGTTTCTTTGTCGGGGAGGTCACTTGACATGTTTGATACCAATAACAGTTTTGCTACTTTTTCAGGATATTTTAACGCAAGGTTTGATGCCAAATAACCGCCCAAGGAAAATCCTACTATATAACTATGTTTAGGTAGCTGTTTGTTTATTGCCTGAGTAATTTCTTCTACGTTACTTAATTCAGGTATATAAATATGTTTACACTCGAAATTTGGAGGTAATAAAGGAGCTAAAGCTTTCCAAGTATCAGTCCATAGGCGTTCATCACACATGGTTCCTGGTATGAAGTATATTGTTTGTTTTTTTTGAGTCATAAATAAAGTTACCGGTTTTATAACGGTCAGTGTTTTTTGGTATACTGTAAATGTTTATACAATTTGAGTGAATTGCTTGATGCGTTATTATATGTTCAGCAAAGTATTAAGGGGAGCAAATATTGCCTCTTTTAAATACGCATTCTATATTCATTAATATGGTGTAGCATTTTTTAATTCACTGTATATCTTTTATAGGTTATTCATGTTGATATGATAATGTGAAAAGACATTGTCTTTACACTTTATTTTAATTTTAGGTTTTTTAATATATGGAAATAACGAGCAAAAATGATTTAGATGATTTTGTTAATCTCAATGTATTGGTGATTGATGATAATCGTCTTGTTAATGACTTTCTAAAGCATACCTTTTTTGATTTAGGTTTTAAAACAGTGCGCTGTGCTGAAAATGCTTATCATGGATTAAGCTTATGCGATGAAATAAAATTTCACATTATTGTCTGTTCGTTTAATGTCAAAAGTGACAAAGACGGTTTCCACTTATTGGAAGAACTAAAATTTAAAGGTCATGTAAATAAAACTACGATTTTAATTTTTCTGAGTACTGAAACCAGTGAAGCTTTAGTTAATTCGATTGTTGAGTTACAGCCTGATGATTTTTGGGTAAAGCCTTTGCTTCCTAAAACCGTTATTGACCGTTTTAATTATACCCTTGAAATAAAAAAACAACTATTTAGCTTATATAAAGCGATTGATAGAAAAGAACCCTCTAAAGTTATTTATTATGCCGAGAGATTCTTGCTTGATAAAGATCTTCAAAAATATCATTCAAATATCGAAAGAATGAAAGGTGATGCTTTAATTGATTTACTGGAATACAAAGAAGCGGAACTCTTTTTTAAATCGTTATTAAATAAATATAAATATGCATGGGTACATTTAGGTTATGTAAAATCATTGCTTAAACAAGATAAAATCGATGAGATAGAAGGGTTACTTGAAGAGTTAATTAATAAACCTGAAACGCGTTTTTCCATGCACGACATGCTTGCTCATTACCATATGGAGCATGGAAAGTTTGATCTTGCCTACGAAGAAATTAAAAAAGCAACCAAGTTATCACCAAGAAATATAGAACGTAATAAAAAGTCGTGGGATTTAGCTCGATTAAACCATGATCATATGGGCCAATATATAGCGACAAAAAATATTGCGGTTAATGCTAAAAATTCGATCCATGATTCACCTGCTTTGTTATTAAATGTTATTCGTTCTGGAATCGACTTAGCTTGTGCCATTACAGACGATAGCTCAAATAAAGTATTGGCTGAAACTGATAAGCATATTCATCAACTTGAACACGATTACGATGATGTTAGCCTCTTTAAAGAACAAATAATTGTGGTTAAAGCGAGATTACACAACGTAAGAGATGAAAAGAAAAAAGCGGAAAAGTTGGTTGATACCCACTTATCAGTGAAACCTACAGAATCGATAGAAGATAATTTAGATAAAGTAAAAGTTTTTCATGAGCTTGGTATGCGTGAAGAAGCTTTTATTTTATTGAAGGCAGTGAAAAATCAAGTCTCTGGAGACTCTTTAACTAGCGAAGTGTTGAGTAAGTATGTTGAGCAAGAAGCAGATGATCGAGCCGAAATTAATTTTACGCCGAAACAGCTCAACAGTATGGCGGTAGAATTTTTTCAGAAAAACAAATTTCAGCCAGCACTTAAGTCGGTTATACAAGCATTACAATTAGCACCAAAAAATATTAAATTATTATTTAGTCTATTAAAGATATTGATTGTTATTAAAAATAGAGATGAATTAGACGCAGAGCAAGCAACTTTAGCTGAAGATGCGATAGAAAAATTAGAGCAAGTAACACTCGATGATAAGAAATTACACGTATTTAATGGATTGAAAGGCAAGTGGTACAAGGATGAGGTCAGTGTAGGTTCTTAAAAAATATAATTTTATTCATATTTTTTAAGCAGTTTTTAAGCAGTAAGCTATGCTTATATAATTGTTTATAAAAAGCATACTGAAATGAGTAGGTATCATGTGATTGAAAATGTAAATTGGTCGAATTTAGGGGTATCCCGAGGTAAAGGCATGAACTGTTTTTCATATAGCTTATTGAATAATGGTTTAGTAAAGGGATTTTAATGTCTAATACGTTCTCTAATAACAAATTGACGAATCGAGTTTTGATCTATGTATTATTATGTAGCTCATTACTTTCTGTAATATCTACAGGTGTGCAGCTTTATATTGATTACAATAAAGAGTTGAGTTCTCTTGATACTCGATTTAACAATATAAAAAATAGTTACTTACAATCTATTTCAACAAGTTTATGGGACTTTAATGAGCCTTTAGTAAATCAACAAATTAAAGGTATTGTTGATTTACCCAATATTCGTTATGTTAAAATTACCACCACGTTTGGTAAGGAGTACGAATTTGGTGCTCCTGTCGCTTATGTTTCTAAACGAGAAGAATACCCAATAGTATATGAAGATAACGATATTGGTATTTTGCTCATTCAAGCTGATTATAAGGATATAGAAGAGCAGCTTATTCAAAAAGCTGGCTATATTTTGACTGCTGAGTTTATCAAAATTTTCATCGTGGCATTTTTAGTTGTTTTCATTATTCATTGGCTTATTACTCGCCACTTATTTCTTATTACCTCTTACTCTCAAAATCTTACTTTAGATAATTTGAATCATTCGCTTTTATTGAAAAATAGACCGTCTAAAAAAGATGAATTGGACTTTCTTGTTGACGCAATTAACGAAATGACAACAAAGATAAACGATGATGTGGAGAAACTGGAGAAAGCAGAAGATGCATTATTACAATTAAATGGCGAACTTGAAGTTAAAGTGTATGACAGAACGTCGATGTTGGAGAAAAGTAACGAACAACTTCAATCATCTTTAGATGACCTAACAATAGCAAAAGATCAGTTAGTACAGTCAGAAAAAATGGCCTCGTTAGGTCAATTGGTTGCCGGGGTTGCACACGAAGTTAATACGCCGCTTGGTATTTGTGTTACTTCTATTTCTGCGTTGAAAGAAAAAGTGAATGATTTAATTAATTTAATTGAGTCTGGAAATTTAACTAAATCTAAATTAATGTCGACATTAAATTTGTTGATTGAGTACCAGCAAATTGTTGAACGAAGTTTAGATAAAGCAGTAAACCTTATCAGAGGCTTTAAGTCAGTTGCGGTAGAACAGCACACAGACCCCGAAATTAATATTAACTTATCGCAACACATTAACGATGTTGTTAATACGGTTAAAACGTTATTTAAGCGGAAAAAGTACAATATAACGATAGATTTAGATGATTCTTTAGAGCTTGTTACCTTCCCAAGTGCTTGGAATCAAATATTAACCAACTTTTTAATGAACTCTCATATTCATGGGTTTGAAGGTCGTGATGGAGGAAATATCGCGCTTAATTTTGAAGAAGTTGGCGAAATGCTTATCTTTACTTATTCAGATAACGGTAAAGGTTTACATCAAGATGTAAAACATAGAATTTTTGACCCATTTGTAACGACTAAACGAGGTCAAGGTGGAACAGGTTTAGGTATGAATATAGTTTTCAATTTGGTTGATGCTAAGTTGGGAGGTAAAGTGGAATATATTGAAACCGAAGAAGGGTGTGCATTTAAAATTACGGTTCCTATTATCCGTAAGAAGATCAGAATAAGAACAGCTAAAGCGGGTGTTATTCAGAATTAATACAATCAAAGTAAACGATAATATTTTCAATGTATTACCGTTTTTATTGCATTCAATCATCAACTTGAGTAAATACCATACGCGTATAATCAACCATACCTAAAATACTCTCATTTTGAACCACTGGTGCACGGTGTATTCCCAAACGTTCAAATAACCGAGCACAATATTTTACATCCATAGAAGGTTTAACAGTAACTACCGGTTTAGTCATTATTTCGTAAAGATTCACGCGGTCAGGTGAACGCCCTTTGGCAAGCACTTCTTTTGCTATGTCTGACAGCATCACTAAACCGTATTCATCGTCATCATGCCTTTTGTTTATTATCAGAGCTTCTACGTGTTTTGCTTTGGCTAATTTAATGGCTTCAGTTACGGTAACCATACCATCGACTATTTGGTAGCTATCATCTGTCATAGCGTCTGATACACTAACTTTTGTGTTGATCATAGTTCTTCCTCAATTTTGCCTTTTAACCGCTCAACTTGGTGAGCGACACCTACAGCATCTTCTACATCGATTTGAATCGCTATACCTTTTCCAGGATCTTCATCAAACCCAGCAGCTGTAGCAATACGCTCTAATATTTTTCTGCTTAAATGTTCTTCTACAACAAACAGCAGTACATCACGCTGTGTTTCAAGTTGCATACCAAAAAATGTTCGCTGTCGAGTAATTCCTTCACCTCGCGCGTGATTGATTATGGTTGTTCCTGTTGCTCCTGCCATTCGAGCAGCCTTCATGACCGCTTCAGTTGAATCGTCTTCAATAAACGCTACTATCAATTTAAAGTGCATGGGATTTCCTATCTACCTTTTGTTTTATCATGTGTTTTGAATTGTGTTAATTGTGCATACGCCATTACCGCTATAATGGGAAATAGGCTGGCAAAAGCAATTAAACCAAAGCCGTCAATTAAAGGGCTTCTTCCTGGGATCGTACTAGCTAAACCTAAACCTAAAGCGGCAACTAATGGCACGGTTACCGTGGAAGTGGTGACCCCACCTGAATCATAAGCCAAGGGAATAATAAGTTTAGGACAAAAAAATGTTTGAATAACAACCACGATATAGCCGCTAATAATGTAGTAGTGAATGGGGTGGCCAACAACAATTCGGTAGCTCCCCAGGGAAATGCCAATGGCTACACCTATGGCAACGGAAATGCGTAAGCTGGTTGAATGGATAGCCCCACCGGATACTTCTTCAGCTTTAAGCGCAACAGACATTAATGAGGGTTCAGCAATTGTTGTGCTAAAGCCTATAGCTGCTGCAAATGCGTATACCCATCCGTAATCAACCCAGGTCAAACTATCAACGAGTGAACCACTGCTATTTAGAAAGTTGATAGAGGTTAATTGTTCTGCCATCATCTTGCCTATGGGGAAAAGGGCTTTCTCTAAACCTAATAAAAATAATGTTAAGCCAAGTAAAACATAGAAAAAGCCAAAGCCGACTTTTTTTACGTTTGGAATTGGTTTTCTAATTATAAAAAGTTGAAACACTAAAATAATGGATAGGATAGGTAATACGTCAAGAAGCGTATCTTTTAATGTCGATAAAATTTGTAAAAAAAGATCGAGTATCATTAACTTAATACCATGCCGTAAATCATAACAAAAATCATCGGTGTTAATGACGCAAAAGCAATTAAGCCAAAACCATCAATCATCGGGTTTCTCCCTTTAATTGACGAAGCAAGGCCAACCCCTAGGGCGGTAACAAGAGGAACGGTAATTGTTGAAGTAGTAACCCCGCCAGAGTCATAAGCGATACCTATGATCCACTCAGGGGCGAACATTGTCATGATAACAACTAGAACATATCCGCCTAAAATTAAGTATTGAATTGGCCATGCACGAATAATACGTAATACACCTAGCACAATGGCTATGCCAACAGAAAAAGCGACGGTATAACGTAAACCATTAGCATAAGAAGCTTGAGACTCGACTGACTTTTCTATAATGCCACCCGTTGCAGCAACGTTAGCGGCTTCTTTTGCAACGGCAATTAAAGAAGGTTCAGCAACCGTTGTGCCAAAACCTAAACAAAAAGCAAAGGTGAGTAACCAGCCAATACTGCCTTTTTTGGCAAAGGCATGTGCCATCGACTCGCCAATTGGAAATAGGCTCATTTCTAAACCGTAAATAAAGAATGTTAAACCGAGCACCACTAATATGAGGCCAATTAAAATGTCGCTAATGTTTGGAATGGGTTGTTGTAGCACAACAAATTGGAAAAACGCGATCACCAGTATAATAGGCAGTAAATCTTTAAAACTTCCTACAAAGGATTTGTAAAAAACGCTTAATTGTTGATACATATATCCCTAACATGATGTTTTTAGTTATTATAGCTAGATAATTTACGTGGAAGGTTGATCTACATTAAGTAAACTGTAAATTGATTATAAGTAACCTGATGTGATGGTTAAGTATTAATAAATATAGCAGTTAATCTAAAAATGTATGATGTTTGATAAGTTATTTTGAATATATTTTAGTTATCACATATTAGGGACTGTTGATCTTTGTTCAATAATTCTGCTGAGAGATTAAATTACTTTAACTTAGGTAAAATACTAAGGCGAAAATAGTGCCATTTAGTCATCTAAATCAACTCTGTTCAACGCAAAGTAAAGCAATTTAAGCCTCAGCCCTTCGGGCAATGTCTCTTTTTATCGCTAGCGGCATTAGAATATAACTCGTTTGGAATAACCAAACGTCGTTTATTCTGCTTTCTCGTATTAAAAAGAGTCTATTGCAGAAAATATGAACAAAGATAAACAGCCCCTAAGTTCTAAGGCTTTAAAGAGTATTTATGAAATTAACAGGTAATAGCTTAGTTGCAGGAAAATGGTTACGTGGTAGCGATAAGATATTTAGCGCTATAGATCCAACGCTAAATTGTACATTAGCGCATGAAACTTATAATGCTACAACGGAATTGGTTGATCTCGCTATTGCTGAAGCCAATCAAGCATTTATTGATTTCAGTCAACTTAGTGTTGAGCGAAGAGCACTCTTTTTACGCACAATTGGGAAAAACATTTTAAACCTAGGTGAACAGCTCATAGCGGTAGTTCATCAAGAAACTGGTTTACCAAAAAATAGAATAGTGACAGAGCGTGCTCGTACTATTCATCAACTTTCTTTATACGCAGAACAAATTGAATCACAAGAGTACCTAGCTGTTTTGTCGCCTGCTGAACCCGAACGAAAACCTCAAGCAAAGCCTGATTTACGTCTTGGTTATGTACCTTTGGGGGTTGTGGGGGTTTTTGCTGCAAGTAACTTTCCACTTGCATACTCAACAGCTGGCGGGGATACGGCTTCAGCATTGGCAGCTGGTTGTTGTGTGGTAATGAAGGCTCATTCATCTCATCCTGCAACGTCAGAATTAGTTGCTTTGGCCATATTAGATGCGATTAAAGCCTGTAATATACCTAAAGGTGTTTTTTCGCTGATTCAAGGTGAAAACTATGAATTATCTACGCGTATTGTTAAACATCAATTTATCAAAGCTATAGGTTTTACCGGATCTGAACGTGTAGGAATGATTTTACAGCGCCAAGTTTATGAGCGTGAAGAGCCCATACCGTTTTATGGCGAATTAGGTAGCGTAAATCCACAATTTATTTTATCAGGTAAGCTTATCGAGCAACCTAAGGCGCTTGCGCAGTTGTTCGTTGATTCACTCACGTTAGGACAAGGCCAATTTTGTACTAGCCCAGGAGTTTGGGTGATCATGAATGATGAACAAGAATCTTATAATAAATTTATCAATGAAGCTGCATACTTAGTTCGCGAGACTGAAGCTGGAGTAATGTTAACACCAGATATTGCACAAGATTATCAAACGGCGGTTAATAAGGTTAAGCAGATAAACGGTGTCAATGTTTTAGCAAAAGGCCGTGTAGGGAGCAAGGAGCACTTATGCGCACCTACGTTATTTGAAACAGATAGCAATACGTTTTTAAATACAGTTGAATTAGGTCAAGAAATCTTTGGTTCGTGCGCAATTATAGTTGCCTGTACAACATTTGAAGACGTTATTAAAGTTGTAGGGTCTTTAAAAGGGAACTTATCGGCAAGTATTCATGCAAATACAATGGATCGAAAGCTTGTGACGCGATTATCTCAGCTGTTAATTCATAAAGTAGGCCGTTTGATTTACAACCAAATGTCTACCGGTGTAGAAGTTTGTGCCGCAATGAATCATGGTGGACCGTTTCCAGCTTCTACAAATATCCGGTCAACATCAGTAGGTAATGAAGCGATAAAACGCTTTCAAAGACCTATATGTTATCAGAATATGCCAGAGGAGTTTTTACCCTTAAATCTTCATAATTGTTAATGTTTTGTTAACATGCTTTGGCGTACTTAGACTCTTATTAACAAAATAATAACATTTTTGTACGAAATTTACTTTGCTTTCGTTTTTTATTCCTTATAATAGCCGCCATTGTTTATAGGGAATTCTTTATGACTATTGTATACAAAACAAGAACTCAATTGGTTGTTGAAACCATCCGTGAAAAGATTTTAAGTGGAGAGATAAAGGCTGGTCAGCCATTACGCCAAGCAGCATTAGCCGAAGAGCTTAATGTTAGTCGAATTCCTGTCCGTGAAGCTTTATTACAATTAGAAGCAGAAGGGTTAGTCTCTTTTGAACCTCACAAAGGCGCCACAGCTACTGAGCTAAATTCTCACCAAGTTGATGAGTTATTTGAACTTAGAGCCATGTTAGAAGCTGATCTACTTGCTTCATCTATTCCTTATCTGAGTGATGAAAAATTAGACGAAGCTACTGGTATTTTATATGAGCTTGATAAGGCATTAGGAACTGAAAACGCAGCAAATAAATGGAGTGAATTAAACTCTAGTTATCACAGTTGCCTATATTCAGGATCAAAAAAGCCTCAAACTCAAGAACTCGTTAATACTTTAAATAAAAATGCGGATCGATATATTCGTATGCACCTACTGTGGGCTGGCGGTATATCAAAAGCAGAATCTGAACATAATGAAATACTGCATCATTGCCGAAATAAAGATGTGGAGCAAGCAACTTCAATTTTGAAGAAGCACATCTTAGGTTCTCGTGATGAAATAAAGGCATTCTTAAGTGATAGAGAGCTTGTTAACGCATAATTTAATGTATTTATTAACATTCTTTTTTTGTAAGACAACCGTTTGTTTTTATGCCTAAAAAGCAGGCGGTTATTGACTTTTTCTTCATTGATCTATACTATCTCCGCCGCTTAAACGCTCCTTGTTTAAGGTCTACAGCGAATATTTCTCATTATTTTATCTATTATTAGATAGGGTCTGTTTAGTAACAGTCTTGCAGAAATATAACGCGATACTTGTATTAATACGATTTTTGTTGCTCGATTTTTCGTGCGACTTAGCTTAGCACCTATGTGCTTATAATTACGTGAGATAGTAATGTTTGATTTACATGCCAGTAAAGTTTCAAACCTGAAAAACGATGTTTTGTCGGGATTAACTGTTGCATTAGCTTTAGTGCCAGAAGCCGTTGCTTTTGCTTTTGTTGCTGGAGTAGAACCCTTAGTTGGTTTATACGCAGCATTTATGGTGGGGTTAATTACCTCTATTTTTGGTGGTCGTCCAGGCATGATTTCTGGAGCTACTGGTGCCATGGCCGTTGTTATGGTGAGTTTAGTTGCTATCCATGGGGTAGAGTACTTATTTGCGACGGTAGTGCTCACCGGGGTCTTGCAGATACTCGCTGGTATCTTTAAGTTAGGTAAATTTATTCGACTTGTACCACATCCTGTGATGTTGGGCTTTGTAAATGGCTTAGCTATTGTAATTTTCTTAGCTCAGTTAGGACAATTTAAAGTTTTCAATGCAGCCGGCGAACTTGATTGGATGCAAGGCTCTGAGCTATATACCATGGCAGGTCTTATTGTATTAACCATGGCAATTATCCATTTTCTCCCTAAATTAACTAAAGCGGTTCCTTCGTCTTTGGTGGCGATTGTTGTAGTTACTGTACTTGTTCAAAGCATGGATTTAGATGCCCGAACAGTTGTTGATTTTTTACGTGACATGACTAGTGATCCAGCTGCTTCAATTGCAGGTGGTTTACCGCAGTTTTCTATTCCTAATGTTCCATTTGATTTTGAAACATTAAGAGTTATCTTCCCATTCGCGTTAGTTTTAGCCGCAATTGGTTTAATTGAATCGCTATTAACGTTAACGTTAATCGACGAATTAACAGGCACACGTGGTCGTGGCAATAAAGAATGTATCGCACAGGGTGCGGCTAATACCGTAACTGGATTCTTTGGTGGTATGGGTGGTTGTGCCATGATAGGTCAATCAATGATTAACGTAAATTCTGGTGGTCGTGGTAGAGCGTCAGGTATTACTGCTGCATTGGCGTTACTTGGCTTTATATTATTTGCTTCTGGTTTGATTGAGCAAATACCGCTAGCTGCACTTGTTGGTGTTATGTTTATTGTTGTTATAGGCACGTTTGAATGGTCTAGCTTTAGAATTTTAAGTAAGGTTCCTAAGGCTGATGCGTTTGTTATTATTCTAGTATCTGGTGTAACTGTAGCAACAGATTTGGCTATTGCTGTCGTTGTTGGTGTGATAGTTTCTGCGCTAGTTTTTGCTTGGGAACACGCTAAACATATTGAAGTGAAACGCAGTGTAAACAAAGATGGTTCGACCGTTTATGATGTAAATGGTCCGCTATTTTTTGGTTCTATTTCAAACTTCTTAGAGCAGTTTGATATGGATAACGATTCTGACGATATTATTGTTGAATTTAAAAATTCACGCGTAGCAGATCACTCCGCAATAGAAGCAATTGATACTTTGGCTGAGCGTTATTTATCTCGCGGTAAAAAAATGCATTTAAGACACTTAAGTAGTGAATGTACCCAGTTATTAACAAAAGCAGGTAGTTTAGTTGAAATTAATGTAATCGAAGATCCGGATTACCATATTGCGACTGATAAACTCGCTTAAGTAGACTTAGCGTGAAAAGAGTGCCTTTATGTTATACTTTATATTAAAGGTACTCTTAACAGTACAAGTCGTGTAAATAGGTATCTATTGTGAGTATGCAATTAGAGTTTTTTGATGTTCCAAGCCCTTGTATTGGTATTTGTCAGTTAAATGACAAAGGCCAATGTTTAGGTTGCTATAGATCACGTGTTGAACGCCAAACGTGGACATCAATGAATTCTGATGATAAACAAAAAGTGATAAAACGTTGTTTACAACGTAAAAAGCGCGCTAATAGCGATGTAATTGCCAAAGTTACACTTATTGAAGAACAAGAAATTATTCAACCTTCATTACTTGATCCCCCGCCGAAAAATACGTTAGATACCTCTAATAATTTTGATTTTGATGACTTTGAGTTATAACTCACTAAATTTATTAATCTATTGTATTAAATCAGTTGCAAGCACGTTTGAATCCCTATATCATGCGTTTTCTTTCAAGGCATCTCCTTGAAGAATGTATGCCCCGATAGCTCAGTTGGTAGAGCAGAGGATTGAAAATCCTCGTG
>Ga0209291_1003344_pt1 | contig 11998 bp, 7 predicted proteins | sample GOMGulsemesocosm_FD_184633 | JGI IMG/M metagenome (GOLD analysis project Ga0209291, IMG submission 184633) | Methane-oxidizing microbial communities from mesocosms in the Gulf of Mexico - GOM9B Gulf of Mexico (SPAdes) (version 2) | ecosystem: Environmental > Aquatic > Marine > Cold seeps | place... | reverse complement strand
TAATGAATAAATATACAGACATGGTAATACATATTGAATCACATACCGACTCAAGAGGTTCTGCAAAATATAATGAAAAACTCTCAGAAAGAAGAGCCAAATCAACCTATGATTATTTTATTCAGCGAGGTGTTAAAGTAGAACGAATTACATCACACAAAGGATATGGGGAATACAAATTAACCAATGATTGTGGTGATGGCGTAAATTGTGATGACGATCAACATCAAGCAAATAGAAGAACTGAATTTGTAATTGAAAAAATAATCTAAATATAAAACTACTTCGTATTGAGGTATCAAAATTGTGTATTACTTGGGGTTTAAGTTGATCCATTATATACGGAGTAGTTATTATGTAACCCTAATATAAATAATGTTAATTCAGGAAACTAATTCAAGTTTATGACCAATGATTGTGTATTACTTGGGGTTTCAATTGATCATAAACAGGAATAGTTTCCTTTATTTAACTCTCAAGTATTAAAAATATATACTTATCTCTATAAGAATTTCATAATCTTGAAATTCTTATAGAGATAAGTATATTCATTTATACACTGTAGTTTTCAAAATAACTATCTACCCGAATAGTAAAACTAATTCTTAAGGGACTATTTTAATCCTGAATTTATTAAAATTAAGCTTATCAAATATTAGAAATAATTTTAATTTTTAAGCTATTTATATGCAAATCTATTATCATTCCTAACACTTCTCAAAATACGTGTAAAACAAAAACAGAACACACTTAAGCGTTAAAAAACAACACATTATCTTATTTATTTGACAATTTATTTGTATATTTACAATACCTCGCAATGTATATCCTAAAATACATTACACAAAACTCATATCGTTTCCCAAAACAAAAAACTTCGACATTTATGACTATTTAAAATCGTCCCAGATTTTACTTTGTATGTTTCCTTCATATGTTATCATTAGGTTTATTAATGAAACAATGAGGAGTTATGAAAAATTTTTATTTAACCACCATAGCATTTTTAGTATTAGTATTTTCTACTACTTGTATCTATGCACAGCTATTACCTACCGATGATTTACGAGATGAAAATTTAGGTTGTAATTCAAACAATTACACCATATTTGAGGTATTCTTAGCTGATGTAAATGGTAATGAACTTGGAGCTTGTACTCCAGGACAAACCGTTAACGCATACCTTTGGGTAAGGTATGAATCAAACGCAAATTCAACAGTAAGTGCTTTTACCGTTTTTGCTGATTTAATAACAAATTATCAAGATGCTAATACACCTAGTACTACTGAATTTTATCAAGAATGTATTGATGAATTAGTAAGTTCTAACACTATCACTAATGAAGTTTTAATAGCCCCCTTTCCTTGGAATTGTGGAGATGAACTGATTCTTTCAAATACAACTTTAGGTTGGATAACTTCAGGTAGTGGGGTAAATTGTGGTAATGTAGATATCGAAGACTATAATAAAGCGCAATGTGATAATGTTGGTGATATTCTTGTAAGTGGGCCTTTGGTTCCAAATTTTATATATGAGACAGATTGTACCTCAGATTTTACTATTGCTTTTACTTCTACAACTACTGGTGGTTTGGTAGCAAATGCTATTGATGATTTAATTACTAGCCCCTACATATATACCTGGGATTGGGGACATAATGGAGCTGGGACAGGACCAGTAGAAGGACCTACAGCACCGATGCCATCCGATAAAATTTTTAGCCATACCTTTCCAGGGGCGGGAACATATTATGTTACATTAACCGTAAGAGATACTGATGTTCCTTTTTCAGAAAGCACGACAATTCCCATGGAGGTTATCGTAACTTCTCCAATATCAATAGCAGAGACACATAATAATCCTTCTTGTTATAATGGTTCAAATGGATCAATTGATATAACAGTTACAGGAGGTTTAGCTCCGTATACATATGATTGGGATAATGATGGTCTAGAAGATCCTGATAATGATTCAGAAGATTTGACAAACCTTTCTGCAGGAACATATACCGTAATAGTAACAGATGCAAATGGATGTGCAGCTCAAAAAACAATCATAATTTTAAATGGCGATAACACACCTCCTACAGCTTCTAACCCACTACCAATAAATGTGCAATGTATTGGAGATGTACCTGATCCAAATATTTTAGTGGTAACAGATGAGAATGATAATAGTGGTGTTGATCCTATAGTAGTATGGGTATCTGATACATCAGATGGATTAAGTTGTCCAGAAACAATAATCAGGGTTTATTCAGTAACAGATGAATGTAATAATCAAATTTTAGTAAGTCAAACCATTACTGTTAACGATACTACAAATCCTACAGCCTCTAACCCTCAACCCATAAATATTCAATGTAATGGAGATATACCAGATCAAAACATTAATGTAGTAACCGATGCTACGGATAACTGTGCTATCGATCCTGTGGTACTATGGGTCTCTGATGTTTCTAACCGACTAAGTTGCCCAGAAACAATTACTAGAACTTACTCAGTAACCGATGGTTGTAACAATAAAATACTAGTTACTCAATCAATTATTATTAACGATATTATAGCCCCTGACATTTCTGGTTGTTCATTAGCGAATGCAGCTATAGAATGTACAGATACTAATGAAACTGCAGCCGCTGAGTGGAATGCCAATAATATAACTATAATTGAAGCATGTGCTACGGATAATTGTGATACCAATTTAACGATAACTTCAGACTATGACTTCGATAATTTAAACACCACTTGTGGACCTTGTGGAACATTAAGTGTAAACTATACCATTACCGATGATTGTGGGAACGATAGTAACTTAAATGTGATACTTTCTTTTGATGATATCACCATTCCTGACTTAACTGATTGTAATGTAAACGACTTAACGTTAGAATGCTCAGGGAATATTAATGAAGCATTAGCAGACCAATGGAACTTAGACAATATTGCTGCATTAGAAGCTTGTGCTGATGACTTTAATGTTAGTGTTTCTTCTAACTACACTTACGACAATCTAGTAACATCTTGTGGTCTTGGAGGTACAATCCCGGTAACCTATACCGTTACGGATGATTGTAATAATAGTGCTACATTAAATGTAACATTAACTTTTGAAGATACAACTCCACCTGACTTGGTAAACTGTACAGTGACTGATGAAACTTTAGAATGTTCAGGTCCTGATAATGAATCAATAGCAAATCAGTGGAATGCAGATAACATTACAGCATTGGAAAACTGTAGTACTGATACCTGTGATATTAATTTTAACGGACAAGTAAGCTCTGATTATTCATTTTCGAACTTAAATACAACTTGTGGTCAAGGAGGAACCATTGCAGTAGTTTATACCATTACAGATGATTGTGGAAATTCTGCTACACGTAATGCCACATTAACCCTTAGTGATACTACTCCACCTGACTTGGTAAATTGTACAGTAACTGATGAAACAATTGAATGTGCTGGGGAAGACAACGAATCTATTGCTGATGCATGGAATAGTACTAACATTACAGCACTGCAAACTTGTGCTACTGATAGCTGTGATCAGGACAATACCTTTGTAGTTAGTTCTGATTATGCATTCACTAATTTAAGTAGTACTTGTGGCGCTGGAGGTACTATTATTATAAACTATACTGTTACCGATGACTGTAACAACAGCCAACAACTTACGGCTACATTAACCCTTGAGGATAGTACTCCTCCCGAATTAGGAAATTGTAATGTAACTCATGAAACCATAGAATGTGCTGGTGAGGACAACGAAGCTATTGCTGATGGATGGAATATTGCTAACATTACCGCTTTGCAAACTTGTGCTACTGATGCCTGTGACCTTGACAATACCTTTATAGTTACTTCTGATTATGCATTCTCTAATTTAAGTGGAACTTGTGGACTTGGAGGTACAATTACAGTAACTTATATTATTTCGGATGATTGTAACAATAGTCAACAACTTATAGCCACATTAACTTTAGAAGATACTTCTCCTCCTGAGTTAGGAAATTGCACCGTAACAGATACTACTGTGGAATGTACTGCTGATGGAAATGAAGCGATTGCGGACCAATGGAATTCGGATAATATTACAGCACTACAAACTTGTGCTACTGATACTTGTGATGTTGATAATACGTTTATAGTTACCTCCGACTATGATTTTGCAAACTTAAATATCTCTTGTGGACCTTGTGGGGCTATTACTGTAAACTATACTATATCAGATGATTGCGATAATGAAACAATCCTAATAGCTACATTAACACTATCTGATGGTACAAATCCTGATTTAACTAATTGTGATGTTGTAGATACTACTATAGAATGTTCTGGACTTGATAATGAAACCATAGCAGACCAATGGAATACAGATAATATTGCAGCCCTTGAAAACTGTGCTGAAGATATTGCCATTACAGTAAGTTCTGATTATGCTTTCACTAACTTAAGTAGTACTTGTGGAGCTGGGGGAACTATAACAGTAATCTATACTGCAACCGATGATTGTGGAAATCCGACTACATTAATAGCCATTTTAACTTTAGAAGATACTACTCCACCTGACTTGGTAAACTGCGCAGTACTTGATGCCACTTTTGAGTGTCTTGGTGAAGATAATGAGCTTAATGCTAATCAATGGAATGCTGATAATATTGCAACACTACAAACTTGCGGTACTGATGCCTGTGATATAGACAATACCTTTGTAGTTGCTTCTGATTATGAATTTAAAAATCTAGTAACATCATGTGGACTTGGAGGAACAATTACAGTAAATTATACCATTACAGATGATTGTAACAACAGTCAAATACTTACAGCTACATTAATGCTGGAGGATACTACTGCGCCAATAATCATTTCAGAAGGTAGTGATGGAAATGCTGAGTGTACGGGTACAAACCCTTCACTAAATGAAGAGTATATTATATGGATAGATGACTTTGCTGGGGTAACTGTTAGTGATAACTGTAGTAGTGCAACATTAAGTATTTTTGAAGGAGAATGGATATCAGATGGATGTACAAATACTATTTCAATAACGGTTATAGCTACTGATGATTGTGGATTACAAGCTTCATCACAAGAAAAAATATTTGTTATTTATGATACAACTGCTCCGGAACTAATTACAAGTCTTGATGACACCATATTCTATTGTAACGAACTACCACCAGTACCCATACTAGATATTGAAGAGCTCTGTTCGGAAGATGTTACTGTAGTACCTTACGAAACAATTGAAGGTACGGAAGGATTTGATGACTATAAAATTATTAGAACTTGGGTATTGACTGATGATTGTGGAAATGAAACTATTGAAACACAAACGCTACTTGTAGATCCTTTTTGTGATTGCCTGGACGATATGCTTATATCGAAAGCCATCACTCCTAACGGAGATATTTATAACGATTACTTTAAAGTAGAAGGAATTGATGATTGCGGTATTCCTAGCTTAAAAATGTTTAATCGATGGGGGAATTTAGTATATCAAAGTACTGATTACGACTCTAAAAAAGGACGATGGAGAGGTACCTCCGATGGAGGTGTAACCATTGGAAGTGAAAATAAACTCCCTACAGGAACCTATTATTACATCATTGAGTTTCTAAATAGTGGCGTAAACCCAATAACCGGACATGTTTACCTAAGTACCAATTAAAAACACAATCATTATAAAACGAACATGAACTTGTTTAATCAAAAACTCCCCTCATAGGTAGGATTAAAATAAGTCCATGAGAGAACGAGGGTAGCGAGTGGTTACATGGGTTCTCAAATTTTGGAATATTTTTCTAATTACAAAATTTTAAACACATGAAAAAATTAATTTTAATCATGATTAGCCTACTTAGTGCCCCTAATCTAGTAAACGCTCAACAACAACCTCAGTTTACACACTACATGTATAATACAGTAGCAGTAAATCCAGCATATGCAGGTAGTAGAGGTTCTTTATACGCGGTAGCGGTAAACAGAAACCAATGGGTAGGTGTTGATGATGCTCCTAAAACAACTACGGTTTCTGCTAATACACCATTGCGAAACAATAAAATGGGACTAGGATTATCTATTGTTAATGATCAAACGGGATTTCAAAATTTCACTTCATTTTATGTAGATTATTCTTATACCATTAAAATGAAAGAAGAACATTTTTTCTCTTTTGGAGCAAAAGGTGGGTTTAGTCAATACAACCTGGATCAACGTTTTTATTTAGAAAATACTGTCGCTGAAGATCCAAGTCTTCAAGATAAACTAAATCGTTGGACACCCAATGTTGGAGCGGGTCTGTATTACCATACTAATAAATGGTATTTGGGAGTTTCAACTCCTAGATTAATAACTACGGATTATAATAAAAACAATGATTATGTTGCCTTAGAACGAAACCATTACTTTGTTATTGGTGGGTATGTATTTGACCTAACACCAAACACAAAATTAAAACCTTCATTTTCTACCAAATACACCAAGGGATCACCCCTATCTGTAGAAGTGAGTGCGCTATTTCTATTATATGAAAAATTTTGGATTGGTGGATCTTTCAGACATGATGATGCCTTTGGAGGGTTGTTTGATTTTAAACTTAATAAACAATTAAGGCTAGGATATGCATATGAATATTCATTCTCAGATATCAGAAGGTATACCTCTGGATCACATGAAATTATTTTAATTTATGAATTCAAGTTTCCGACAACAAAATATAAATCACCTAGATACTTTTAAACCCACTGTGGGTAAAATATTCCAGGACAATAATTATTGACACATGAAAACACTCATACTATACATCTGTATTTTCCTATCCAGCATAACCCTTTATGCTCAAAGTGGAAAAGTAAAACAAGCCGACAAGCATTTTAATAAGTTCTCTTATATGAAAGCCATAAAACTATATCAGTCTGAACTACAAAAAAGACCGAATAATCTTCATGTTCATAAGAAATTAGGAGACTGTTACATGCTACTCCGTAAACCACAAAAAGCAGCGCCTTACTACAAAAGAGTTGTAAAAAGTAATAACGTTAATCCAATATATTATTATGCTTATGCTCAAGTGCTGAGGGCCTCCGGAGAATACAAAGAATCCAAAGTATGGATGAGTAAATTCAAAGCTACTGGAGTTATAGACTCTAGAGTAGTTCAATTTTTTAACAATCTTGATTTTATTGATATTATTCAAAAACGAGAAAATAGGTACGTTATAAAAAACAGTCCACTGAACACCATAAACAGTGATTTTGGAGCTGTAAAACACAATGGATACACTTATTTTGTTTCCGCAAGAGAGGATGAGGATGCTAGTACGAAACGTATTTACAATTGGAACAATCAACCTTTCTTAGACCTATTTAAAGTAAGTGACACATCTGATATTGTTACAAGAATGGTTGACGGTGTGAATACTAAATTTCATGAAGGAGCAGCTTGCTTTACTCCCAATGGAAAATACATGTATTTTACACGAAATAATTACTTCAATAATAAATCAATAAAAGATGATCAAGGAACTAATAACTTAAAAATATTTAAAGCAGAATGGATTGACGACCAATGGCAAAATGGGATACCTTTATTCTTTAGTAGTGACTCTTATTCTGTCGGACACCCTACCATTAGTGCCGATGGTAAAAAACTATTTTTCACTTCTGATATGCCCGGAGGGTACGGTGGTTCAGATATTTATGTATCCGAAATTCATGACCGCGGAGGAGTCAAAAAACCTATTAACCTTGGAGAAACTATTAATACCGAAGGAAATGAAATGTTTCCGTTTTACCATGCTTTAGAAAAAAAACTATACTTCTCCTCCGAAGGACATTTAGGCATTGGACAATTGGACATATTTTCTGCTGATTTGATAGATGACACCTATCAAAATGTAACTAATCTAGGAGAACCTATTAATAGTGGTAGTGATGATTTTTCTTATTATTTAAATGACTTAGGTTCAGAAGGATTTATCGCTTCCAACAGAGAAGGTGGTATAGGAGATGATGATATTTATGCCTTTACTAGAAAGAGAGACTTTACCTTAAAAGGGATCATTACCGATAAAATAACCAACGAACCTTTGGAAAACGCATCAGTAATATTATCCGACAGTAAAGGAAATATCGTATTTAAAATTGAAACTGAAGAAGATGGATATTATGAAAAATTAATTGATCGAGACACCTATTTTCAACTAAATGGTGATAAACCGAAATTTGAAAATACTTTAAAGTCCTTCAATTCATACAACCAAGAATCCTATTCTGAAATGAATGTAAACTTAGAGCTCGATCCTTTAAAGGATATGAACGTTTTAGCAGGATTAAGTGCCGATATCATTTATTTCGATTTTGATAAAAGCGTCATTAGAGAAGATGCAAAACCTGAATTAAATAAAATTGTTGCGGTAATGAATAAGTATAAAAATATGGTTATTCATATAGAATCACATACAGATTCTAGAGGTTCAGATAAATACAATGAAAGACTCTCCGAAAGAAGAGCCAAGTCAACCTATGACTATTTTATTCAACAAGGTATAAAAAATGAAAGAATTACATCACACAAGGGATATGGGGAATACCAATTAACCAATGACTGTGGTAATAAAGTAAGGTGTAATGAAGACCTACATCAAGCAAACAGAAGAACTGAATTTGTAATTGAAAAAATGAATTAAAAAATAAACTACTTCGTATTAAGGTATCGAAATTGTGTAATTATTAGGGTTTAAGTTGAGCCATTATATACGGAGTAGTTTTTGTATAACCCATATGAATAATACTTATTCAGGAAACTATTCATGTTTATGACCAATGATTGTGTATACTTGGGGTATTAATTGATCATGAACAGGAATAGTTTCCTTATTTAAAACAACAAAAAATTATATAAACTACTATCTACCTGAATGCTAAAACCACTTCGTAAGTGGCTTCCATAATATTGTAGTACGCAATATTATGGAACTATAAACGTGGTGGTTTTTGTTTTTACAAGCACCAGTGCACCCCTGCTGTTCCAAAAAAGATTAAAATAATTGTTTTTATCGAAACTATATATTTATGCTATTTTGTTCGCCATCAATCGTGAAATCTTTATTAAATAACGATTACGACTACACTCCACTAGACAGTTTATAAGCAAATGTAGAGCTGTTCTAATTCCTGACTTTTAAGTGAGAAAGATCCCATCTCAAAAAACGCTAAGGAGCTAAACGTTCGATTTTCCAGACATAATCATCTTCCAATTGATATCTAATTCTATCATGTAATCTATTAGGTCTCCCCTGCCAAAACTCTATTTCAACTGGTTTAATGATAAAACCACCCCAGTGCTTCGGGCGAGGAATTGGTTTATCAGAATATGTACCTTCTAATGACTTAAGTTTTTCTTCTAACTCAACTTTATCAACAACTTCACTTTGATTTGAAACAACGGCTCCTAACTGACTTCCTTTAGGCCGAGATTCAAAATAACCATCAGATAAGTTCTCTGCTATTTTTTCTGCTTTACCTTTAACAATTACTTGTCGTTCTGCAGCATGCCAAAAGAAAGAAACACATACCTTATTATTATTAGCTATAGCCTTTCCCTTTTCGCTATTATAGTTCGTGTAAAATATAAAGCCTTCATGAGTATATTTTTTAAGCAATACTACCCTACTTTTCGGAAATCCATCCAATCCTATAGTAGAAACTGTCATTGCATTTGCTTCATCAGTAGTACCGGAATTATCAATTTCATAGAACCAAGTTTGAAATAACTGCATAGGATTATCAGGTACAGTACTCAATAAAAGTTCTGATTTTTCGTATGATTTTCTGTAATTACTTAAATCGTTATTCATAAGTTGCAATTTACAAGATTTAATTATCTTTATGAAATCCTATATTTAGAATCCTATTTAAAAATAGTATTATGAAATTTAACTATGCTGTTGTTATCAATAAAAACATCCAAGATGTAAGTTCTGCTTTCGAAGACCCTAAAGCGATGAAAGCTTGTCAGGAAGGTTTTGTTAAAGTTGTTCAATTGTCAGGTGAAAAAGGCTCAAAAGGAGCAACTGCTAAGTTGGTTTATAAAAAATTTGATTTATTTGAAACAATTATAGAAAACAACTTGCCTATTATTTTTTATGCAAAATACGATCATAAATATGCTAGTAATACAATGAAGGTTAATCTAAAAGAAATCGGGCCTTCCATTACAGAATATCATACTGAAATTGAATATCTGGCATTTAAAGGCTTTATGATGAAACTAATGTCTAAAATTGCACCAAGTTTTTTCAAAAAACAAGTGGTCAAATGGATGAATAGATTTAAATTTTATGTTGAACAGAATTATTAGAAATTAAATTCTTTACCATCATCAGCTAAATCTACGTTATTAAAAACAGTACTCGCTTCTTCCTTAAAACATTCTATGTTCCCGTATCTGGTAGAAAAATGACCTAATATAAGTTGTTTTACATTTGCTTTTAACGCAATTGTTGCCGCTTCCTTTGCTGTGGCATGTTTCGTTTTTTTACACAAATGCGCATGTTCTTCTAAAAAAGTACTTTCATGATAGAGTACTGTAGCATTTTGAATAATTGGAAGAATTGTTTCTGTGTATTTAGTATCACTACAAAAAGCATAGCTCTTTGGATGTTCAGGATCAAAACTAACTACTGAATTAGCAACTAAATCACCTTGTCTGTTTACGACATCCTTACCAAGTTTAATATTCCTATAATCACACTGCTCTATATCATTATTCAGCACTGCATTTATGTCTAATTTCCGTTCGCCTAGTTTTTCTTTAAATAAAAAACCATTTGTATAAACCCTATGCTTTAAAGGAATAGTATACACTTCTACTTTATCATTTTCAAAAATCAATTCAGATTCTTTAGAAATAAGTTCATGGAAAATTAATTCATACCCCCCATAGGAATTCCCTAATTTCAATTGTAATAAAATAGCCTCTTTTATTCCTTTTGGGCCATACACATGTAATTCTGCTTCTCTCCCTAAAAGCCGAAATGTAGATAATAAGCCTATTAATCCATAAAAATGATCTCCATGTAAATGAGAAATAAACACTTGCTTTATTCTTGAAAATTTCACTTTAAATTTACGTAATTGCACTTGAGTACCTTCACCACAATCTATCAGAAAAAGATTTCCTTTGATATCCAACACTTGAGCTGTTGGATTATTAAACGCTCTAGGAGTGGCACTATAACAACCTAAAATAGTAAGTTTCATTTGTGTTTCTCTATTAGCGCATTTAATTAAAATAAATAAATTTAGAAGATTAAAACTCTAAATCACGTTCAATTTCTTCCATTTCAATAAGGTCGTGTGCTTCTTGTAATGTCGGAACAAATGTTAATTGGTCAGGAACATCATTATGTGAAATAAGATTAGAAACAATTACAAACGAGCGTTTAGCAGCTTTATGTTTTTTTGACACCAATAAAAAATCATTAATTGCAGTTTCTTGAATATCTTTTACAGAAAATAAATTTACAATAATGTTATCGTTTTTTATTTGATTATACTTCTTATCTATATTCGCTACTAAATCAACAATTGTTGCTCTTTCCTGAGTAACCACGGTAATATTTCCTGTTTTGCTTAAAATCATAACTATTTTATTTTAGAAGCTAATAAATAAATGATTGCCATCCTAATTGCAACCCCATTTTCAACTTGATTTAATATTATTGCTTGATCAGAATCTGCAACATCACTAGTAATCTCTACTCCTCTATTTATAGGTCCTGGGTGCATGATTACCACTTCCTTGTCTAAAGAATTTAACAAATCTTTAGTTACCCCATATTGTTGTGTGTATTCACGAGTAGACGGAAAATAACCAATATCTAAACGTTCATTTTGTATGCGCAACATATTAGCAACATCTGCCCATTCTAATGCCTTACGTAAATTGGTTTCAACCGTTACCCCTAATTTTTCAATATGCTTAGGTATTA
>Ga0209291_1003341_pt1 | contig 12006 bp, 8 predicted proteins | sample GOMGulsemesocosm_FD_184633 | JGI IMG/M metagenome (GOLD analysis project Ga0209291, IMG submission 184633) | Methane-oxidizing microbial communities from mesocosms in the Gulf of Mexico - GOM9B Gulf of Mexico (SPAdes) (version 2) | ecosystem: Environmental > Aquatic > Marine > Cold seeps | place... | reverse complement strand
GTCTAAAAGTTATATGCAAAGAGCTATTGCTATTGCTATGCTTGCGGAAGGAAATACAATTATTACGAATCCATGTTTTTGCCATGATGTTGAAGCTGTGTTAAGCGTTGCTCAAAGTTTAGGAGCAACGGTTAAAGTGTCGGATAAAGAAGTTACTATTATCCCAATTCAAAACATAAAAAAAACAGAATTAAATGTTGGAGAATCAGGTTTAGGTATTAGAATGTTAACCCCAATCGCGTCTTTGAATTCTGAAGCATTAACATTGATTGGAGAAGGTTCACTTAAAACTAGACCTATGGATGCGTTAGAGGTTCCATTACGTGATTTAGGTGTAGACATTAGTACAGATAATGGAATGCTGCCAATACAGGTACAAGGACCTTTATTAGGAGGTAATACTTGTGTTGATGGAAGGTTAGGGTCTCAAATTTTAACAGGGTTACTTATTGCATTACCAAAAGCTTTAAAATCGAGTAGACTGAAAGTTATTGACCTTCAGAGTACACCGTACATAGATATGACTTTGGAAATAATGGAACGTTTTGGTGTTACAGTTACGCATGAGAATTATAAAACGTTTCACATTGATGGATCTCAGGACTATCACGGAAGGACTTACCGAATAGAAGGAGATTGGAGTGGAGCAGCTTTTCATTTAGTTGGCGGCGCCATAGTTGGTGATATTACGCTTACGGACATAAACCCCAATTCAAAACAAGCTGATGTTAAAATTATTGATGCACTAAAAAAAGTAGGAGCAAAGGTTACACTTGGTGAAAACAGTATTCGAGTAGAAAAAAACAAATTAAAAAATTTTTACTTTGATGCGACACATACGCCTGACTTGTTTCCTCCACTTGCTAATTTGGCTGTAGCTTGTGAAGGGATTTCTGTAATTAAAGGTGTGAGTAGACTGACTCATAAAGAAAGTAATCGAGCTGAGGTTCTTCAAACCGTATGGACTAAATTAGGAATAGAGATTAAGTTGATAGGTGACGAAATGCATATTACTGGTGGAAAGGTAAACGGTGGTGAAATACATTCACATAATGATCACCGAATTGCAATGATGGGAGCCATTGCCAATTTAATTTCAGAAGAAGATATAACCATTCAGCAACCAGAAGCAATAGGGAAGTCGTATCCTGAGTTTTTTGAAGACTATAAGCTATTAACAAAAAAATAAATCAAATGAATACGTTTGGAAGAAAATTACGCATGAGTCTATTTGGAGAATCTCATGGGAAATCTGTAGGGGTAACCATTGATGGTTGTCCCGCTGGGATTAAGTTGTCAGAAGAGGACTTGTTACCAGATTTAATAAGACGAAAAAGTGGAGCAAAAGGAACTACACCAAGAAAGGAGAGTGACCTTCCTAAAATAATTAGTGGAGTGTTTAATGATAAAACGACTGGCGCTCCAATAACAGTACTCTTTGATAATAGTAATACAAAGTCAAAAGATTATAGTAACTTAATTAGACATCCAAGACCGGGACATTCGGACTTTGTAGCCATGAAAAAGTATAATGGATTTAACGATTATAGAGGTGGTGGCTATTTCTCAGGAAGATTGACTTTAGCTTTAGTAGCAGCCGGAGGAGTTGCAAAAAAAATAATTCCTAACCTTAAAGTATCTGCTCAGCTTATTGAAGCGGGGGGGCAAAAAAGTATAGAAGAAGCTATAAATAAAGCTATTGTTTCTCGTGATTCAATTGGTGGTATTGTAAAGTGTGAAGTATCAAATATGCCTGTTGGTATAGGTGAGCCATTTTTTAATTCTGTACATGCTGTTCTGAGTCAGGCTATTTTTTCTATACCCGCCATTAAAGGAATCGAATTTGGGGCCGGATTTTCTTCTGCAAAGATGACTGGTAGCAAGCATAATGACAATATTATCAATGCTGAAGGAACAACAGAAACTAATCATTCTGGAGGTATTAATGGGGGAATCAGTAATGGGAATAATTTGGAATTCCAAGTCGCAGTAAAACCAACTTCTAGTATAGTTTTGCCGCAGCAAACATTTAATTTTGAAAACAATCAAATTGAGGAACTCATTGTAGAAGGTAGACATGACGTTTGTATTGCATTACGTGTTCCTCCAGTAGTTGAAGCAGTAACTGCATTTGCATTGGCTGATTTAAAATTACTAGGTGATAAAGTTGAGGTGTATAATTAATTGTAACCCTTTATAAAGGTTAGTTCGAAAGTTCAGGTTACAGAACTTTTGAGCTAGCTTTTAGATATTTTTTACTAGCTTGATTACAAATAAGGTTTTCATTTTATTCTTTCAATACCAGATTTCGACACACTCAATATAGACCAGTTATTATTCAATACATATAACTATTTTAAGCTAAGTAATTGTGTCCATAGATTATTTGTTATGAGGTCTATGACTCCATATGGCCAAAAACTGACCCGTTGACATTTTTCTTGCAGCATCCTTTGCTTTTTGAGCTAATTTGCCTTCAAATAAGTCATTAATGGTTTCAAACCAAAGTTGCAACCATTTTCCAAAATGAACCTGATTAATAGAGTAATTCATTTCAGAATCTACATTTCTATGTTTCGCTGTTGGGTTTCCTTTAAATTTAGGAATTCCAAATAAATTAGTTTCCCAAAAATCAGTTAATTTATCAAGGTGTTCAGGCCATTGTTCATCCGTTATGTGTTTGTTAAAAATTGGGCCTAATAATTCATCTTTTCTTATTTTAGCATAAAATACATTCACCAATTGATTGACATCACTCCTGTTTTGTATTGTTTTCATAGTTTTAAATTTAGGACTAAAAATCGGCTTTTTTATGAAAGGACATAACTTCCTTTGTTTCAGGGTGCGTAAATACTAAAGTGTCAGCATGTAAATATAAACGGTTAGATTTTCGCCCATATAAATCATCACCAAAAATAGGAGAACTCAACCCTAGGTTGTGGGAGGCATGGACACGCAGTTGATGTGTTCGTCCAGAAATAGGGTAGAAGCGTACTTTTGTTTTACCGTCTTTACGTTCAATTACTTCCCAATTTGTTTTTGAGGGTTTTCCATCTTCAAAGCATACTAATTGCCTTGGTCTGTCATCTAAATCAACCCTAAGTGGTAAGTCAATTGTTCCGCTATCGTCTTTTATAATACCATCTAATAATGCAGTGTATCGTTTCTTAATAGTTCGCTTTATAAATTGACTTTGTAAATTTTTGTGCGCTTTTTTATGTTTTGCAAGTACCAATAATCCTGAAGTTGACATGTCCAATCGGTGAACTATAATTGGACCTGTAATGTTTTTTATTTGGTGTTTAATTCTGGTATATACAGAATCTTTAATATCAATACCAGGTACGGATAAAAACTCTTCAGGTTTATATATTACAATCAAATCATCATCTTCAAAAATGGTTTCTAATTCTTTTCCAATGGCGGGATTTACAATTAATGGGTTTTTATCTAGCTCAATTCCGCTTAGCATGTGTGCCAAAATAGGTTTACATTTACCTTGGCAAGCGGGGTAAAATTGTTTATGCTTTCTAATTTCTTTATTTGGCGATTGTCCCCACCAGAACTCCGCCATGGCAATCGGTTTTAAATCATGTAAAAAGGCATATTGTAATAATTTTGGAGCTGCACATTCTCCTGAGCCAGCGGGTAAGTTTTGTACAGGAGTATCCGCAAATAACTGAGCTAAATTTTTAATTTCTTTTTTTGAATTAAAAAAATGATATTGTTCAGATATATATTGTTGTAATGCAATTGATTTAGTTTTACGTTCCGTTTTTAATACTGCGATTTGCGTTTTAATATCAGATAGTTTTTCTTTGAAGGGATTTAAGGTGTGTTCCCAAAATCGATTGACATTGTTAAAAAAATGTTTAGCTTTTAAACTTTCTTTGCTCAATTGGTTTTCGAAAATAGTAAATGCTTCGGTTGATAATTCAATTCTAGCTTTATCTCTTCTTAAATCACGGTCATTTTTAGCTTCTTTTAGTTCTTCTTTTTTTTCACGAATATCAACAGTTGCTTTTTCACCTTCTGATTTGTATTTGGTTATTAATGCTAAATATTCAGAATTATTTTCTAAGCTTTCAATAGCATCACTCATAGTATTCAATTCACCTTTTTGGCGTAAATAATAGGAGTCGGTAACAAGCATGTCAAATACAGGTGGAATAAACTTTTTATGACTATTTGTTTCTGCTAATTTTCCAGAAACAGCAGTAATATATCCAATTTCGTTCTGTTGGTTTTGTACGACTAATACACCAAACATTTTTCCAATTGGTAGTCCTTCTTTAGTAGTATCTAATCCAAAATTATGGTCAAAGTCAGTTTGTGTTTTTAAATAATTTTGAACTTCAGTTGATGCTATTTCACATAATATATGTGGTTCATAATAAAAGGGAAATGTAAACTTGTTTGGAAGTTTAATATCTGTTATAGGAGTCGAAAAATATTGAAAATGAGTTAGCAAAATATGTTAAGTTTATTTCTGGGCAAATATACTTTATTTTGAGGTAAGTTTAAGTTGGAATGTGTTAAAACGATTATACTATAAAAATAACATAAATTAAAGAATTATCCTTTTTCAATACAATGACATATGTCATTTGATATATTTTGAATTAATAAAGCTGATGTCTTACCTTTGGACTTAAAATAATTAATATGTCAATTACAAGAATAGATTCAACGCCAAGAATGAGTAGAATAGTGGAACACAATGGAACTATTTATTTGTGTGGTCAAGTTGCTAAAGATTCTACTAAAGGTATTAAAGAGCAAACAGCTACTACTCTTGAAAAAGTTGAAGACTTACTAGAAAAAGCAGGGTCTGATAAGGAACATGTATTGTCGGTAACTATTTATTTAAGAGATATTAAAGATTTTTCAGCAATGAATGATGTTTGGGATGCTTGGGTAGCAGATGGCTTTCAACCAGCAAGAGCATGTGTTGAAGCGCGTATGGCACGTCCGGAATTGTTGGTCGAAATGTCTGTGATTGCGGTAAAAGTGTAAGGTTTGTCAAATCTGTTTAGTTTCAATTATGTTACTACAATAACCTATCCTTTTTTTAATCTTCTTTGTTTTGGCCAAGCCAATACCTTTACACCTTTTGAATAATGTATTTTATTTGGTTGATTTGGGATAAGTTTTTCAAATCTCTGATAATTGAAATCGAGTTTATCTAATTTTAGTTCATGTGTTGGCCATTCTAAATGGTGTATGTCAAATTCGTTTATTGCATGTTTTGTATCTTGAAAAAGGGCATATCGTTCAGTAAGCCAAATATCCAACTCATCTTTTTTTGTAGACGCTGTTCCAATTTTATATTCAATATCCAAACTGTCATTAAATTCAGTATTATAGGATTTAAATTTATTTTCAGTTCTTTTAATTTTTGAATATCGATATGGTAATTCAGAGATTCCTTTAGCTATTTTACAAGATAATTTTGTTCCTCCTTCAATGCTTAAAAAATAGACTCCCGTTTTATGTTTTGATTTAATATATGTTCGAATGTTAATTTCATCAAAATTTGAAATAGGAGGGAAGGAAGGTAAGTTTTTAGGTCTGATTTTTTCCATTGTAAATGCAACTACAGAGACCCAAGGCTTTCCTTCAAATAAATCTATTTCAAGTTCATTAGGAACATGTTTTTTCAACTCATTTAGGTCAACTTGCCAGTGAAGAAATAGGGCGTTATTCCATTCTTGATAAAATTTCCATCCAGTATTAGGTATTTTCCAAGGTCTATGTTTTGTAGTATTTAGTATGGTTTTGATTGTCATTTTTTAGTTTGTCAAATTGGGAAAATATATAAGAGTACCGCATTTAAAATTTCAATGGTGAGAAATATGAAATGGACTAAGATTTTATCCTTTGCAAATTGAATTTGCACCTCTTTTATTAGATAGCATACTTTCAACTAGGTAATTAGCAACATCAGCTCTTGTAATATCACTTTCTGGCAATTGACCACCCGTTTGTTCGTTAATTTTACCGGATTTGGACCCGTTTTTTAGTGCGACAGGTCTAATGATGTGCCATCCACCACTATTGGACTTAGCATATTCTTCTTGTGTGGTGTGGTCTTTCATAGTTTTGCCTAAAAACAGGTTTGATAATAGCTTTTCGTACCACCTTAACCTATCCCAACTATCTCCAACGCCGTGCGCACTAATTACATGTAATTTACTGTGGGTGTTACTTTCCTTTAAGGCGTCTACAATGTGTTTTGTTCCTGTTGAGCGAACATTTTGATCATTTAAATCACGGCTTCCTAAGGCAATTATTACATCTGTATAATACTGTTTTTCAAAAGCAGATTCAATATTCGTTTTATTAAATACATTACCTTCAACTATAACTGTACTTGGCGTGTTTACTTTTCCTTCTGAACCTGCACGTACAAATGCAGAATGATTCAAATTTATTGAATTCAATTCTTCACAGATTTTAATTCCCGTATTTCCTGTAGCTCCAAATACAATAATTTTTCTTTCCATTTTTAATACTGTTGTTAGTTTACGGTTCCGCTATTAATAAGTGACTTATTTTATTAACTTATATAGTATACTGTGGGGATAGCTTCAATTGATTAATGTTTATTTCATTAAAAAATAATAAATAACTGCCCAAATAGCAAAAAAGAATAGACCAGGATAAAGGAATGCTTTAAACTTTTTTACGTCTTTCTTTATAAATAAAAGAAATGCAGCATAAACTATAAATGCTGTAAGAAGTCCGAAAGGTATGTATGGATAAGTCATTTATGTGAAGTTTTGTAGTTAGTATAAATATAGGACTAATTTATTAAATTAAGAATTGATTTGATATAAAATATATGACTATATTTATTAGTGTCAAATCAATTCTTTTTAATACCATCATTTTGAAATCGTATACGTCACAAGTGAAAGAAATGATTAGTTGTGAAGTGGATATTTTAATTCAAAGCGCTAATTAACCTAACATTGTTTTTGTCCAAATTCAATAATGGTGTAAAATGTTATTAATCGAATGATGCAGCTGATTTTTTATTGTTTTTGGGTGTGTCAAATCTATATTGTATTAAAATTTCGTGACTACCTTTTGTGTAATTTTGAATAGGGCCTAAGGAAAAATCAAAGGCGTAACCAAAAATAAGTGCGTCATGGTTATTGTATTGCAATATTGCTGAAACAAATCCAAAACTTTTATATGCAACACCTAATCCAAATAAATTTTTATAGTAGGCAATTACTGAAAGGTCTCCTTGAGGAATAACGTTGTTTGTATATTTAAACAATAAATTTGACTTAAGGTCAAAGTCACTATTAATCATGAAGTTGTAACCTGCAGTTAAATAATAATGTGTGACTAATGATGGAACATCTTTGTAATCAATAGAGTTAAATTGATTACTATTAGTACTAATTATTCTTGGAACGGAGACACCTATATTTAATTTATCGGTATAGTAATGGATTCCAACTCCAATATGTGGAACAATTAGGTTTATATAGTCCTCAGAAAAAATTGCATCATTTTCATCCCAATAGGTTAACCTGCTATTTTTTGTATTTATTAAATCAATTCCAGCATTAACACCAAAGGCAAGTCTCTGTGTTCGATCCAGTCTTATTGAATAGCTGTATAGACCAGCTACATTACTTTGATTAGTTACTCCAACATGATCTTGGTTAATCATTGCTCCGACCCCCATATTGTATTTTTTAAGAGGTAATTCATAGGTCAAGCCTCCACTTGTTGGTGTACCATCTAACCCTACCCATTGTTTTCTAAATGATCCATTTAATATGGATTTATCCTTTGTCCCTGTTGCGGCAGGGTTAAAAAATGATAAATTATTCCCGAAAAATGTATAAGTGTATTCCTGCTGTGAAAAGCCTGTAAAACCTGTTACAATAGCTATCAATAAAAGTATTTGTTTTTTCATAATTTTTATCTTCTTAATTCAACGTAGCTTGTCATAGTAATCTCTTTATTATTTATTTCAATGATTATATAGTAGACCCCATCTGGGATGGGATTCCCTTTTTCATTAACACCTTTCCAATCATTTTTATAATTGTCTTCTTTGTAAAGAACATTCCCCCATCTATTAGTAACAATAAATGTATTGTCAGGATAAGCTTCAAGCCCTTTAATATGATAGGTATCATTTCTTAAATCATTATTCGGAGACATGGCATTTGGTAGTGCTAAACTGAATGGTTCAATTAGCTTAGTTCTAGTTGAATATGTACAACCTTGACTATCTGTAATAGTCACACTGTATTCTCCAGCATATAAGTTATTTATGTCTTGTGAGATTTCATTATTAGACCATAAGTAAGTGTAATTAGGTGTTCCTCCGTATACCTCTAAGTCAATGTTTCCGTCACTACCACCATTTAAATCAATATGATGGTCGTGAATATTTAATGGAGAATCAATAGATGCCCAAAGTGAGTCGGGTTGATTAACGATTAATATAGTTTCTAGTTGACAAAGTTGACTATCAGTAGTTGTTAGCGTATATTCTCCTGCCATTAAGTTTTGTATATCTGGCGTTGATTCTGAATTTGACCAAGAATACGTATATGGTGCTATACCACCTAAAGCTTCTATTTCAATAGAACCATTATTAAAATTGTAACACAATGGATCAGTAATGTATGTAGACACTTCAAGTTGGTCAGGTTCAGTAATAGTACCTTCAATCATTATAAAACAATTGTTATAATCACTAACAGTAACATTATATAATCCGGCTCCTAAATTGTTAATGTCTTCAGATTCCTCTCCTGTTGACCAAAGGTAGTTGTAAGGTGAAACACCTCCGGAAGTACTTAAATCAATGGCCCCATTATTATCATCTTTACATAAAGCATGTGTTAATTCTAGTTCTAAAATCATATTCGTAGGGTTCACAATTAGATCACTTAATAGATAAGTACAATTATTTATGTCAGATACGCTAACTTCAAAAGTTCCTGCCATTATACCTGATAAATCTTCAGTGGTTTGATTATTATTCCACTGGAAACTATAAGGAGTCGATCCACCAGTAACACTAAGGTCAATTATTCCATCACTACCAGCATTACATGTAACCGCGGTTATTACTGATTGAATATCTAAAGTGTCTGGTTGATAAATAGTAATTGAGTTTTGAGTTAAACACCCATTGGCATCAAATAAATCTACAGTATATACTCCAGCAAATAAATTAGTTGCTATAGCATTCGTTTGATTATTAGACCAACTGTATGTGTATGGATTAACACCACCACTTCCGGTTACTTCTGCTATTCCATCATTCTGTCCAAAACAACTAATGTCTTGTCCATTGTAGTCAGAGGTAACAGCAATAGTAGAAGCTAATAAAGTTGGGTCTACTAATGTAATATTAGCTGTTATTTGACAATTGTTTTTATCAAATGCCGTCACAGAGTAGCTACCCGCATTTAATCCACTAATACTAGGGGTTATCTCAGTATTACTCCACGCATAAGTGTAAGGTGAAGTCCCTCCAGAAATTGTAGAAGCTATTGCTCCATCAGATTCACCAAAACAACTAATGTCTTCACCATTATAGTTAGTCGAGATATTCAGGTCAAAATTCAGACCCGTAGGCTGAGTCAATGTAATTGAGTTTTGAGTTAAACACCCATTGGCATCAAATAAATCTACAGTGTATAAGCCGGCAATTAAATCAGTTGCAGTAGCTTCTGTTTGACTGTTAGACCAATAACATGTGTATGGACTCACGCCACCACTTCCAGCTATAGTTGCTGCTCCATCATTCTCTCCAATACAGCTGATGTCTTGACCACCGTAGTTAGAAGTAACAGCAATAGTAGAAGCTAATAAAGTTGGGTCTACTAATGTAATGTCATCTGTGATTTGACAATTGTTTAGATCAAATGCTGTCACAGAATAGTTACCTGCATTTAAACTACTGATACCAGGAGTTGTTTCAGCATTACTCCACACATAAGTATAAGGAGAAGTACCACCAGAAATTGTTGAGGTAATTGCTCCGTCAGATTCACCAAAACAGCTAATGTCTTCACCGTTATAGTTAGTTGAGATATTCAATCCAAAATTCAGACCTGTAGGTTGAGTCAATGTAATTGAGTTTTGAGTTAAACACCCGTTGGCATCAAATAAATCTACAGCATATAAGCCAGCAATTAAATCAGTTGCAGTAGCATCCGTTTGACTGTTTGACCAAGCATATGTGTATGGACTCACGCCACCACTTCCAGTTATTGTTACTGCTCCATCATTCTCTCCAAAACAACTGATGTCTTGTCCATTGAAGTCAGAGGTAACAGCAATAGTAGAAGCTAATAAAGTTGGATCTACTAATGTAATGTCATCTGTGATTTGACAATTGTTTAGATCAAATGCAGTGACTGAATAGTTACCCGAACTTAATCCACTAATACCAGGAGTTGTTTCAGTATTACTCCACACATAAGTGTAAGGAGAAGTACCTCCTGAAATTGTAGAAGCTATTGCTCCGTCAGATTCACCAAAACAGCTAATATCTTCACCGTTATAGTTCGTTGAAATATTCAGGGCAAAATTCAGACCTGTAGGTTGAGTCAATGTAATTGAGTTTTGAGTTAAACACCCGTTGGCATCAAATAAATCTACAGCATATAAGCCAGCAATTAAATCAGTTGCAGTAGCATCCGTTTGACTGTTTGACCAAGCATATGTGTATGGACTCACGCCACCACTTCCAGTTATTGTTACTGCTCCATCATTCTCTCCAAAACAACTGATGTCTTGTCCATTGAAGTCAGAGGTAACAGCAATAGTAGAAGTTAATAAAGTTGGATCTACTAATGTAATGTCATCTGTGATTTGACAGTTATTTAGATCAAATGCAGTGACTGAATAGTTACCCGCATTTAATCCACTAATACCCGGAGTTGTTTCAGCATTACTCCACACATAAGTGTAAGGAGAAGTACCACCAGAAATTGTTGAGGCTATTGCTCCGTCAGATTCACCAAAACAGCTAATGTCTTCACCATTATAGTTAGTTGAAATATTCAGGGCAAAATTCAGACCCGTAGGCTGAGTTAATGTAATTGAGTTTTGAGTTAAACACCCATTGGCATCAAATAAATCTACAGCATATAAACCAGCAATTAAATCAGTTGCTTGGGCATTAGTTTGACTGTTAGACCAATCATATGTGTATGGACCTACGCCACCACTTCCAGTTATAGTTGCTGCTCCGTCATTCTGTCCAAAACAACTAATGTCTTGTCCATTGAAGTCAGAGGTAACAGCAATAGTAGAAGCTAATAAAGTTGGATCTACTAATGTAATGTCATCTGTGATTTGACAGTTATTTAGATCAAATGCTGTGACCGAATAGTTACCCGCATTTAATCCACTAATACCCGGAGTTGTTTCAGCATTACTCCACACATAAGTGTAAGGAGAAGTACCACCAGAAATTGTTGAGGCTATTGCTCCGTCAGATTCACCAAAACAGCTAATGTCTTCACCATTATAGTTAGTTGAAATATTCAGGGCAAAATTCAGACCTGTAGGTTGAGTCAATGTAATTGAGTTTTGAGTTAAACATCCATTGGCATCAAATAAATCTACAGTGTATAACCCGGCAATTAAATCAGTTGCAGTAGCATCCGTTTGACTGTTTGACCAAGCATATGTGTATGGACTCACGCCACCACTTCCAGTTATTGTTGCTGCTCCATCATTCTGTCCAAAACAACTAATGTCTTGTCCATTGAAGTCAGAGGTAATAGCAATAGTAGATGCTAATAAAGTTGGGTCTACTAACGTGATGTCATCCATTATTTGACAATTGTTTAGATCAAATGCAGTGACCGAATAGTTGCCCGCATTTAATCCACTAATACCCGGAGTTGTTTCAGCATTACTCCACACATAAGTGTAAGGAGAAGTACCACCAGAAATTGTTGAGGCTATTGCTCCGTCAGATTCACCAAAACAGCTAATGTCTTCACC
>Ga0209291_1003340_pt1 | contig 12008 bp, 12 predicted proteins | sample GOMGulsemesocosm_FD_184633 | JGI IMG/M metagenome (GOLD analysis project Ga0209291, IMG submission 184633) | Methane-oxidizing microbial communities from mesocosms in the Gulf of Mexico - GOM9B Gulf of Mexico (SPAdes) (version 2) | ecosystem: Environmental > Aquatic > Marine > Cold seeps... | reverse complement strand
CTAAAATATTTAGTATGAAATAGGTTTAAATCAAGTTCTTTGCAGCTTCTAAATCTGCCGAAATAATGAATACTTTATCTAATTGAGAAATGTTAATTAATTTTTCTACATTAGCTTGTAAACCATTAATAACTAATTTACCACTAGAATCCTTACATAATCTGTTACCAATTAACACGGCACTTAAACCAGAGGAATCACAGTATTTAGTATGACTTAAATCTAAAATAACATTGTTAATAGAGCTTTGATTAATTAAAACAAACTCAGCCTTCAACTCTGCAGAGTTAGATGAGTCTAATTTTTCAACATTTGATGTAATAACAGAATAGGTATTGAAATCAGTTTTTGTAAAATTCATAATTGGCTTGTTGTTACATCAAATTTATTAATTTTTTAGTTAAAAGCGACAAATAGGTCAATTAATATTTCATAAATTCGCATCAAAACTATAAAATGGCTAAAATAATTCCTTTCAAAGCGATAAGACCAACAAGAGACAAAGCTCAACTAGTTACGTCACGACCATATTATGCTTATACCAAGTTAATGCTTGCCGCTAAAATAAAAGGGAACCCATATAGTTTTATTCATATTATTAATCCAGAATTTCAGGAAGAAGATAAAACTGAGCCCAATTCACCAGAGCGTTTTCAAAAAGTTAGAAACAAATTTGAACAGTTTGAACGAGAAGGTATTTTCATTGAAGAAGAAAGACCATCTCTATATATTTATAAAAAAACAACAGATATTCATGAATTTTTAGGCGTGATTGGCGGAGCATCTATTGAAGAATATAACAATGGAAAAATAAAGAAACATGAACAAACCATAACTGAGAGAGAAACTACATTTAGTAATTATTTAAAAGTCGTTGAATTTAATGCTGAACCTGTTTTATTATTTCATGACAATAGAGAAAAGTTAAACAACTTATTTCTTAAACATACTTTTAACCGTCCAGAGTACGAGTTTACAACCACTGATAAATCAAAACACGAATTATGGGTTATTTCAGAACCCTCATTGATCAATGAAATCCAAAAGATATATGATACGATTGACGACATTTATATTGCGGATGGTCACCACCGTACTGCTTCATCAGCACGATTTTATAATGATAGTGAAACTAAAACCAATTTAAAAGCTCACTTTTTAGCTTATTTCATTTCTTCTGAACGTTTAAAAATATTTGACTATAACAGATTGGTCAAAACTACTAACAACCTCACTAAAAAAGACTTAATAAGCCAAATAGAAAACTATTTTATAGTAACGGAGGTTAACACTGAAGATATTCACTATAGAGGGGTACATAATCTACTAATGTACATTGATGAAAATTGGTATAATTTACAAGCTAAAGAGGAAATAATCAATAGAAACAGCCCGGTTGAAAGTTTAGATACTTTTATTCTAAGTAAGTATATTTTAAAGCCAATTTTAGGAATTAAATCTCTGCAAGTATCAGATGATATTAATTTCATAAGTGGAAATAAAGAATTAAAAGGTATTTCGGATAATGTAGATTCTGGAAAACATAAAATTGGATTTGGATTATACCCTGTTTCTCCAAAACAATTAAAAGATGTGGCTGATGCAAATTTAATAATGCCACCAAAATCTACTTGGATAGAACCAAAAATGAGAAGTGGACTCATTATTTACCCTTTAAATAATTAATATGTCAATTCAATCCAACTTATTAAGTATACAATCAACCCTTCCTGAAAGTGTTACATTGGTAGCTGTTTCTAAAACAAAACCAAACCACATGATTCAGGAGTGCTATGACACTAATCAACGTCATTTTGGAGAAAATAAAGTGCAAGATTTAATGGCCAAACATGATGCTTTACCAAAAGACATCAAATGGCATTTTATTGGTCATTTACAAACCAATAAAGTAAAACACATTGCTCCGTTTGTACATTTAATCCATGCCGTGGATAGTATGAAATTATTGAAAGAGATCAATAAACAAGCGCTTAAAAACAATAGAATAATTGATGTATTATTACAATTTCACATTGCTAAAGAAGACTCCAAATTTGGATTAAACAAGACTAACTGTGGCGAACTTTTAAATTCTAAAACGTTTCCAAACTTAAAAAACATTTCAATTATTGGAGTGATGGGAATGGCTACTTTTACGGATAATAAAAATCAAGTTAAAAGTGAATTCAAAAATTTAGTTGATCATTTCAATACTCTAAAAAACAACCCTTTAATAATACCTGAATCATTTTCGGAAATTTCAATGGGTATGAGTGGAGATTATAAATTAGCTATTGAAGAAGGAAGTACAATGGTTAGAGTTGGTAGTTCAATTTTCGGAAGTCGTTAACTCTGTTTTTTATCCAAACTAATTTCTGCTTTTAGTTCTTCAATTTTTGAATTGTGAGTATTTATTTCCGTTTGAGTAGCTGATAAAAATTTATGATTTTCTAATCTAGTTAATTTCTCTATTTTTTTAATTAATTGAATTGTTTTTAATTCAAAAAACAAATCTGAAAATTTTTCAAAGATATAATCAATTGCCATTTGATTAGGGTGAATTAAATCTGACTCATAGAAACGATAATCTCTCAAATCATCCATTTGAAACTCGTAAGATGGAAAATAAATCACATTATGCTTGAAATCATCTGATAACGCTTTACATAACAATAATAGCGTGGATTTAGATTGGTTATTCTCAACAACTCCATCTTTCAAATGCCTAACCGGACTTACCGTTAATACAATTTTGACATTTGGATTTGACTCAATAATTCTCTTAATTATTTTATTATATACATCTATCAATTCATTCAAATCTAATAACTCTTTTGTAAAATTTGATTGCGGTACTTTTTGGCAATTAGCAACTACTTTATTTGAGTCAATCAAGCGATAAACCCAGGCCGTACCAAATGTTAAAAACAAATAAGAATTAGTCTTTAATTGACGATTTGTATCTGAATTTTCTTCATCCACTTTTTTAATAAAACCGTTATAAGATGATGCATTAAATTTTGAATGGTAATCGTATGACTTAAATGTGCCATTTTGCTCTAAAACATCACACTCCTTCTCTAAATTAATAGGTTTATCTAAACCGTTATTTAAGATTTTAGCAATGGAATATGGATTAAAAATAATACCAAATGGATTAATAGTAGTATCAAATTTTAAATGTGCTAATTTTGCTCCAATATGTTCAACAAAACAAGACCCAATAGCCAAAATTGAATCTGAATGTGATATAGTACGACTTTGTTTACTGAGCTTTAATTCTGTTCTAAACTTCATTTTCAAATAATGTTTCTAATTGATTTTTAAATTCTAGTTTTCTATCCACACTCAGTAATTCATTATTTGTAATAAGCAGCATTCCATCACAAAAGGTCTCAATTAAATCAATATTATGAGTTGAAAAAATAATTAATTTTTCAGCTGATACTTTAGCTAATAACTTTACAATTTTTTTCCTATTTACAACATCTAAAAAAGCTGTTGGCTCATCTAATAAAATAATTTTAGTATCTTGAACAAGCGCTCTCCCAATCATTATTAATTGCCTTTCACCATCACTCAATACTGAAAATTGTTTATGTATTATAGGTTGCAATTCCAACAATTCTATTACTTCATTAACTTTACTACTATCCTCATTAGTTACCCTTGAAAATACACCTTGATAAGGAATTCTTCCTAAATACAGAACGTCAATCCCTATATGATTTCCAAAGATTTCTGTTTTTGAAAACACGACAGAAATCATTTTAGCCATTTGCTGAGCAGATATGGAGTTTTGATATTTTGAATTTATTTGAATAGCTCCTTCAAAATTCGAATTCACACCAGACAACGCTCTCAAAAAAGTAGATTTTCCAGCTCCATTCCTACCTACTAACGCCCATAACCCAGTAATTAATTCTAAATTACTAACTTCTAATTTAGGTTTTTCAACTCCTAAAAATAATTTTATGTTTTGTATTGAAATCAATTATAACGTTTCTAAAAATTTCATAGTATCTACACCATCAGCATAATCATTCAAGGATGGACATTGTGCCGCTCCAAAAGGAATATAGTTTTGACCAACTACAGCTTGCAATTCATTTTTATTTGTTTCCAGGTAATTATTTAATTCTTCTTGAGAATCATATCTTTCATAAAACAACACCCCTAATGGTGAATGTAAAGACTTATCTTCTTTCAAAAGAATAAAATTATTGTCTAATACCTGATCTAAATTCATTAAGTAAACCGCTTTATTATAATCATAATTATTGGCATATTTATTATGATTAACAACTTCACCATAACCTACAATAGCTTCAAAAAATCGATCTAAAACAAAGTCTTTAGGTATAAGTATTTTCGATATATTTCTACATCCTAACCCAAAATAAGTAAATATATCTTTACCAATAACAGATAATTGCTCTTTCGATTCAGTTCCGTTAATAATACCAATTGACGTTCTATTTTTTCTAATAATATGTGGATATTTGCCAAAGTAAGTTTCAAAATACATTGCTGAATTATCACTACCAGTAGCAATTACCGCATCAAACTTAGGTAATCTACTCTCAGTGAACTCTATAATTTCTTTAACCTTTGGGTTAAATAAAGATAAAACTTCAACAATTGCCGGTAAAAGTACCTTATCATCTGAAGATAATTTACATACCACATTGTGTCCACTTAAAAATACTGAAATCATATCATGAAAACCGACCATTGGAATATTTCCAGCCATGATAACAGCCACTTTTTTTGGTTTTGTCGTGTTAAACGAATAAGCGTCTAGCCAATCAGACAACAAACTTACAGTTAACCAACTAGAAACACCTTTAAACGCCTCTAAGACCGATTCTTTTGTAAACCAAGGATTTTGGACCTTAGCCACTAATACAGAATGAACTAACTGATCATATTCGTCCTTATTTATTCCCAAGTCATAGTTAGACCACTCCTTTTCTTCACTAATATTATTTAAAATCAATCTTAACTTTGATAATATTTCAATTCTTTCTTTTGTATTCATTAAAGATGTTTTACCTTTGCAAAGTTAATTAAAAAGAGTAAAGATGGCAATTATAATAACTGATGAATGTATAAATTGTGGAGCATGCGAGCCAGAATGTCCCAATAATGCAATTTATGAAGGTGGTGCAGAATGGAGAATGTCTGAAGGAACCTCTTTAAAAGGTAATATTACTTTACCTAATGGGAAAGAATATGATGCAGATGTAGACAACGAACCTGTTGATATGGATGTGTATTTTATTGCCCCTGATAAATGTACTGAATGTAAAGGGTTTCATGATGAACCTCAATGTGCGGCCGTTTGCCCCGTTGATTGTTGTATTGATGATGATGATATAGTTGAAACTGAAGAAGAATGTTTAGTTAAAAAAGACTTTTTACATTTGTAATAAATAAAAATATTAAATTTGAAACTCATTAGTGTTATGCTAATGAGTTTTTTTATATCACTCAATTACAACGTAATAAACTAAACCAATGAAAGATAACCGTAAAAGAGTAGAAGTTTGCTTTACTCCTGCCCTATTTGAATTATATAAAGAAGATTTTGATATTATAGTAGTTATTGATGTACTAAGAGCTACATCTGCAATTTGTGCTGCATTTGATAACGGTGTAGAAGCCTTAATTCCTGTTTCAAGTATTGAAACAGCAAAAGAATATCAAGCCAAAGGATTTTTAGTTGGCGCTGAACGTGAAGGTAAAATTGTAGAAGGTTTCGATTTTGGTAACTCTCCATATTCTTATATGATTCCTGAAATCAAAGGCCAAACTGTTGTTTTAAGTACTACAAATGGTACAAAATCGATTAATATAGCAAAATCTGCAGACACAGTTGTAATTGGTGCTTTATCAAATATTGATGTATTAAATGATTGGTTAATTAAACAAGACAAAAATGTACTCTGTTTATGCTCTGGCTGGAAAGACCGCTTTAATTTGGAAGATACAATATGTGCTGGGGCAATAGTTGAAAAATTAATGGAAACAGGAAATTTTATGTCTGATGATGACAGCTCTGTAGCGGCAAAATATTTATACTTGAGCGCTAAAGAAAATATTTTTGGTTATTTAAAAGCATCTGCTCACCGCAGAAGACTTAAAAAATTAAATTTGAATAGAGATATAAAGTTTTGTTTAACAGCTAACACAACTCCCGTAATACCTTTATTAAAAGGAGATAGATTAATTAACATCTTATAAAAGTGTATTTTGAGGCTATTATATAGCTCCTACATCTTTTGCATCTGCATCTCTACCATAACTTTCTATACCATCTTCTGTAACAATATACGTTTTTTGAACGCCAGCTCGTCTTGAAAATAATATTTCAAAATCAAATTTACTTTCAACGCGCATAATCATATTTACAAAGTTTGGCTTTATTGGAGAATGCAACAAAGAATTACAATGTGGGCAAGAAAATTCCACTAGCTCATTTTTTTCAAATTTTACTTTTGGATCATGTTTATATCCATAATTTCCAAATGTAGTTGATAAAAACATATCCCCCTTATCTCCATTCTTACGCTCAGTCTTTAAATGTACTACTCCATTAGTATCTAATTTGGATTTACATTCTGGGCAATAAAAACTGTAATCACTTAATCTCATCTTTCCATTTTTACTTACAAGTTACTAAAAATAACTCATGAATCAAATAAAAAAACAGATTAGTTATAAAATTAAAACCTAATTATTTCACTTAACGAATTCTAAAATACGCTTTATTTCATTTAGAATTACAGCTGTTGCACCCCAGACTTTTCTTTCATTCAGAACAAAACACGGAATATTATCCATTTCAGCTCCCTTATGGTTTTTTATCGTTTGAAATTGTTTACTGTATGGATTTAATAATTCATTAATCGAAAAATAAAATACTGATTTCACCTCTGCTTGAGACAAGCTCAATTCAAAATCTCTTTCAATTACACCAACATATGGCTGTACTAAAAAATTACTTATCGGTATATACACTTCAGTTAACTTTCCTAAAACATTAATAAAATTGTTAGGAACCCCTATTTCTTCAAAAGTTTCGCGCAAAGCTGTTTCTTTTAAATTCATATCATCTAAATCCTTTTTTCCACCTGGAAAACTAATTTGACCAGAATGGATACCTCCATCCTCAGTTCTTTCTATTAATAAACCAAAAGATTCATTATCACGCTCAAAAAACAAGCACATAACAGCCGAATGTTTAGCGTCATTAAACTTTGACTTAAATGTACTACTTGCTAATCTAAATGGAACCATTTCCAAATGAGCTTCTTCTCCTGGTAAGTTACTTAACCCTATTATTAATGATTTTTTCCAATTTTCTAGCTGCATGGGATAAAATTAATAAAATTTTAACACCATTTAAACTTTTGAAATTGATTTCTAGGCTGAAGCTACTAACTTTGTGAAAAAAATAAAATGTTTAGAAATCTGCCGTCTCTTATTCTGTTCTCAATTTTTATAATTTCTTTAGAACTTTACGTATATCAAGCTATAAAGAAATACTATAGCAAAAAAAAAAATAAAGGAAGAAAAATAGTAAAGGCTATGTATTATATACTATTAATTCTTTCTACGTGTTCAATTATAATTTTAATGATATGGGGAGAAGAGCTAAAAATGAACATGGGTAACTTTTTAATTGCGGCTATGTTTATCAACATATTATCAAAGTTGCTATTCATACCTTTTATTATTATTGACGACTTAAGACGTTTATTATTATTTATTAAACTAAAAATTTCACCATCCAAAATAAAAGAGGACAACGGTATTTCACGATCAGATTTTTTAACAAAAATGGGAATAGCTGTAGCAGCAGTACCTGCATTATCTTTACCATTCGGGATGATATACGGTCCATATAACTACACCTTACACCGGAAAAAAATAAAAGCTTCTAACTTACCCAAAGCCTTTAACGGTTTAAAAATTGCTCAATTGTCAGACATTCATGTTGGTAGTTTTTACGACAAGGAAGCCGTTAAGAGAGGGGTAGACTTACTATTAGCTCAAAAACCAGACATAGTTTTTTTCACTGGAGATATAGTAAATGATAGAGCTGATGAAATGGATGATTACTATGATGTATTCTCTAAAGTAACAGCTCCTATGGGTGTCTATTCAATTTTAGGCAATCATGATTATGGTGATTATCACAATTGGAATAGTGAAGAGGAAAAAATTGAAAATTTTGAAAATGTAAAAGCAATTCATAAAAAATTAGGATGGAATTTGCTATTAGACGAACACATTTACCTTGAAAAAGATAATGAAAAAATTGGTGTGATTGGTATTGAAAACTGGGGGAAAGGTTTTCATCAAATTGGCAACATGGCAAAAGCAGCAGCAAATTGTGATGCTCCTTTTAAGATACTTTTATCTCATGACCCTACACATTGGGATGAACAAGTTAGGAAAGACTATCAAGATATTGATTTAACATTAGCTGGACACACGCATGGAGCACAAATAGGAATAGAAACACATGGTTTTAAATGGAGCCCAATATCATTGCGCTACAAGAAATGGGCTGGATTATACAAAGAAGACAATCAACATTTATATGTTAACCGTGGATTCGGATTTTTAGCATATCCTGGTAGAATTGGAATTTGGCCAGAAGTTACTCTATTAGAGTTGGAAAGTTAAATTCAGTTTAATTTTCGACCTTTCAAACTCGTTAAAATCGTTACTAATACAACCACACTTATAGAACTTAACGGCATTAATATTGCCGCTACTAATGGTTGTAAATTACCTGTAACAGCAAAAGACAATCCAATCATATTATAAAACAGAGAAAATACATAACTCCACTTTACAACATTCATATTATAATTTGAAAATTTAATATAGGAAGGTAGATCAACCAATTTCTCACCATTAATAATCGCATCTGAAGATGGTGTAAAAGAATACACATCATCTACCACAGAAATTCCTAAATCAGATTGTTGTAATGCTCCTGCGTCATTTAAGCCATCACCTAACATCATCACCTTTTTATTTTGGCTTTGCAAGTTACCAATATAAGCTAGCTTACTTTCAGGCTTTTGGTTAAAAATAATTTCTGAATTTTTAGGTAACAGTTCCATCAGTTTTTCTTTCTCAGAATCGTTATCTCCAGACAAAATGTGAATAGTCGATTGTTTTGATAGTTTATCAAACATCCCCTTCAAGCCAGCTCTATAAATATTCTCAAATATATAAGCGCCTAGAATTAAATTGTTTTTAGAAATATAAACTCGAGTTTTATTATCACTTTCAGATGCCCCAATCCAGTCTTTATGACCAATTTTCCAGCTCTCACCCTTATGAAGAACTTCAATACCCATTCCAGAAATTTCATTAAAACTATCAAAATTTATAGCTTTACCTTGCTTTAAATAAGAAGAAATTTGACGACTTAATGGATGTGATGAATTGTTTGTCATCTGTTGAATTACATTTTTTTCACCTTCAGTCAATACACTACCTTCCCAAACAACCTTTGATTGATTATTAAAGGTTAATGTACCTGTTTTATCAAACACCACATCTGTAATACCAACCATAGGCTCAATCACATGTATTGACCTTAGATACATTCCTTTTCTTCCAAATATTCTAATCCCATTTCCATAAGTAAAAGGAACAGACAATGCAATTGCACACGGACAAGCCACAATTAAAATGGAAACAACAACAAAAGTAGCTTGACTACTATCAATAAACGACCAAACAATACCAGCTATGAAAGCAACAGCAATTAACCCAACAGTAAAACGTCTACTAATCATATCAGAAAGCGTTTCATTTTCAGGCTTTTTATCAAAAATAGGGTTATTCCACAATTGAGTCAAATACGAATTTTCAATTTTCTTAACCACCTCTATCTCAATAGACTTACCCTTTTGTTTTCCTCCTGCAAATAATTTATCACCCGATTTTTTCTCAATTGCAATTGACTCTCCAGTTACAAAACTATAATCAATATTTCCTTCCCCATTAACCAAAATTGAATCTGAAGGGATGAGCTCGTTATTTCTAATTAATAATCGATCATTTAAATGGATTGATTTCAACGCAACAACTTCTTCAATACCATTTACTAGTTTACTTACTGCTATCGGAAAATATGATTTATAATCTCTTTCAAAATTTATAGCTGAATATGTTTGGTTCTGAAACCATTTCCCTATTAATAAAAAGAAAATAAGACCGATAAATGAATCAAAATAACCAGCTCCTGCATTAAATACAACCTCATAAAGAGAACGTAAATACAAAGCAAAAATTCCCATTGAAATGGGAACATCAATATTTATACGTTTGTTTTTTAAAGACTTATAAGCTGAGATAATATAATCCCTTGCCCCAAAAATTAATACGGGTATTGAAAACGCTAAATTTAAATAATTAAATGTACTCACAAAGTCTTTGAATTGTATACCTATTCCAAAATACTCAGGAAAACTCAACAACATAACGTTTCCAAAACAAAACCCCGTTAATCCAATTTTAAACAATAAACTTTTGTTTGTTTTGGATGTTTTAGTTTTGTCATAATCTTCTAAAGTAATTGACGGCGGATAACCAATTGAAGCTAACAATTCAGCCAATTCTTTAAGTGTAATTACAGACTCGTTAAATGTAATTTCAGCTTCTTTTTTAGCAAAAAACACTTGACTTGAAATTACACCTTCTTTTAATTTATTCAAACGTTCAAGCAACCACAAACATGAACTACAATGAATTTGAGGTAAAAATAATTTTATCTTTATCGTATTTCCCTCTTGAAAAGAAATTAACTTTTCTTTAAATTCTGTTAAATCTAAAAAGTTATATTTTCCTTTAAAATTCTTATTTGCTTTTATTCCTGGATTATCTTCTTCGATATTATAATAAGAATTCAATGAATTCACATTCAAAATATCAAAAACAGTTTTGCATCCTTCACAGCAAAATAATTTATCATCAAAATTAATTTCTTCTTCACAATTACTGCCGCAATGATAACAATTCTCCATTTTTTTATACTAAAGTCACACAAAGTTAAGATGTATTTTGTAATTTTATACTGTTAAAAATCATTATTAACTTTTATGTTAGAATTTTTAGAATTTGAAAACAATACTAATTTTATTGAAATACTTTTTAAAAGTATAGAGGAAGGATTAGTAGTTACAAATAAAGAGCGTGACATAGTTTATGCCAACAAAAGAGCTTTAGAATTATTTGGATATGAACAACAAGAATTATTAGGTGAAAAAATTGAAATTTTAATACCTCCTCAATACCACGGTAATCATTCAAAACACGTCCGTAAATATTCAGAAAAACCTGAAAAAAAAAGAATGGGAGCAGGGAGAGTTTTAGCTTCTCAAAAAAAGGATGGCTCTACATTTTATTCTGAGATTAGTTTGAATCACATTGACATAGTTAGTAAAAAATACTTTGTTGCTTTAATAACTGATGTTTCGAAACGAGTTCACGCTGAAAATAAAATAAAAGAACTAAACACAAGACTTGAAGAAAAGGTTAGCGTTAGAACAAAAGAGTTAGAAAAGAGTAAACTCCTTTATACTGCTGTTGCTCGTAACTTTCCTAATGGGACTATTAATGTTTTTGATAAAGACTTAAATTATATTTTTGCGGAAGGAAAAGAGCTACACAAATACGGAGTAACTTCTGAAAAACTGATTGGAACATCTTACCTTGCACGACTACCGAAAACCATAAGACGTAGTATGAATACAAAACTACAAAAAGTTTTTGACGGTAAAAAAATTGAATTTGAGATTCAAATAGAGTCTAGTTATTTTTCTATAAGTGCAGTACCACTATTTAATACTTTAAATGAAATTGATTCTATTCTTGTGGTAGAAACGAATATTACTTCACAAAAAAATGCTTCACAAAAATTAAAAGCATCTTTACTTAAAGAAAAAGAGATAAATGAAATGAAATCTAATTTTGTA
>Ga0209291_1003338_pt1 | contig 12012 bp, 11 predicted proteins | sample GOMGulsemesocosm_FD_184633 | JGI IMG/M metagenome (GOLD analysis project Ga0209291, IMG submission 184633) | Methane-oxidizing microbial communities from mesocosms in the Gulf of Mexico - GOM9B Gulf of Mexico (SPAdes) (version 2) | ecosystem: Environmental > Aquatic > Marine > Cold seeps... | reverse complement strand
TGCGTATTATATATTTGCGCCTCGTTAAGTCAATCATTTTTTTGTTTATTTTTGATTTTGTTTTTGGCTTTAAAAAAGCGTAAAACTCAATCAAACTTGAACAACTTTCTAACTGACTTGCTGTTATTAACATCCTTAGCGTTCGGTGTGTTGCTTGCCGTCTGCCTTGTCTGTGGGGGCGCATTCTATACAGATTTGGATTTGTGTCAACGAATAACTGAAAATTAATTCGAGTTATTTAACAATGGTTGTTTAACGTACTATTTCCAGTGTTTTTTGTTCATTAAACACTCTTTAATACACCGGCACGCCATCTAATCAATACTCATGCAATGAGCATGCTTAGTCGCCGCTTAACAGCGCTTTATAGGTAGACAAACATGTTAGAAGCAAAACAAACAAGAAAACCTGATTTCAGGAGAGGAAGCTATTAAGAAGAGGAGCTTTAAAACATCCAACGTTTATTACGTTCGCTCCCTAACTAATAGCAGGGAGCGTACTCAGTGTAAACGTTATCTTCTAACTGAGTTTTTCTTTGACGCTGTCTTTCTAAGTTTACGAATCTGCTTTTGGAAACGCTCTTTTTTATCCAGCTTCTCACCGGTAGAGTCATTTCGATCTGCAGCGTACGGGTTGATACCCGTTCTAAATTCAAAACGTATCGGTGTACCAAACACCTTTAAGTGTTTAGTAAACTTATTTTGCATATACTTTTTGTATGATAGTGGTAATTGATCGGTTTGATTACCATGTACTACGATTACTGGTGGGTTAGATCCACCTTGGTGTGCATAGCGCAACTTAATACGACGACCACCCGGTGATGGTGGTTGATGATCTGCCACTATATCCCCTAACAAAGTCGTTAAGTAGTTAGTGCTCCACTTCATCATTGCACATTCGTACGCTTCATTAATTGACTCATACATTTCACCCACACCAGTGCCGTGTAACGCTGAGATAAAATGAAAACGTGCAAAGCTGGCAAAATCAAGTTTGCGCTGGATCTGATCTTTAACTTCACCGCGTGCTTCTTTACTCATGTTATCCCATTTGTTAAGGGTAATAACCAGAGATCGACCAGTGCTCATCACAAAACCTAACATATGCAAGTCTTGATCTGTCACTCCTTGGCGTGCATCGATTACCAACACCACTACGTTAGCATCATTAATTGCCTGAAGGGTTTTAATAATTGAGAATTTCTCAACCGCTTCGCGAACATTCTTACGACGTCTAACGCCCGCTGTATCAATCAGCGTATAATCTTGACCATCGCGTTCATAAGGGATATAAATACTGTCACGAGTGGTTCCCGCTTCATCAAATACAATGACACGCTCTTCGCCAAGCAGACGATTTACCAGCGTTGATTTACCTACATTAGGACGACCAACAACGGCAATGCGGACACCTTTTCCTAGGTGGGCATCTTCATCTTGAATAGAGTCAGGATAAGGCTTTAGTACATATTCAATCAGTAACGTGACACCGCGGTTATGAGATGCCGCAATGGCGAGTGGCTCGCCCATACCTAATGAGTGGAAATCAGATACAGCAATATCAGGATCAATACCATCTGTCTTGTTGACCACAAGATGCACATCTTCTTTTGTTTTACGCAAGTAGTTGGCGATTTGCTCATCGGCAGGGTTAAGCCCCGCACGACCATCCACTAAAAAGAGCACCACATCAGCCTCTTCTACAGCCAGTAATGATTGCTCGGCCATTTTGAAATCTATGCCTTGCTCATCACCTGTAATACCTCCTGTATCTACGACGATAAAACGATGTTCTTCGCTTTGCCCTTCGCCGTATTTTCGGTCTCGAGTAACACCTGGCATATCTGCGACTAGCGCATCCCAAGATTTTGTTAATCGGTTAAAAAGCGTCGATTTTCCTACATTGGGTCTACCGACTATTGCTATTACAGGTAACATTTTTTCTTTCTCTAAAATAAAAAAAGCCTTTCAAGATGAAAGACTATTTAATTAAAATCTATACTGTTATTTAAATACGTAAAAATACGAATTCAAATCATAAACTTAACCCTAAAGCGCAGCTTATTTTTTGTATAATTATTCTATGCGCATTGCCGTTAAACGACCATTATTACTTAACGCATAAAGGACATCATCTTTTACTAGCATATCGCCAATTAATGCCCCACCTACTTTGTGACGAGCAATAAAACGCCCATCGTCTTGAGCTAAAAAGTGTATATAGCCTTGCTTATCACCAACAGCAATGGAGCCTAAAATGGCCGCTGGAGAGGTAATTTCACGATTAAGCAGCAAATCCTGACGCCAAATTTCGGCTGCCGTTTGTGTATCTGCGGCGTGCACTACATCTTTGTCAGAGCTTAAAAACAGCGTATTATTAGCTGCAGCTAAACCGCGATAAGTTGAATAGGGCTTGCGCCATAATACTTTCGCATTGAACGGATTCAACGCCGTTAAATTGCCTCGATAACTCGGAATATAGATCACCTTCTTATACATAACAGCTTTGCCATCTATATCGGTCAACCTCTCTATATCCGATTTACCTTTTGCGATAGAAATACGGTGCTGCCAAAGTACTCGTCCACTGTCATTATCAAGCGCAGTATACTTACCGTTATCAAGCCCCACCAGTGTCGCATCTTGTGCAACTAAAGGCGAACTTGTACCACGTAAAGTTAAATTCGGCTGATTACTGGTAAATACCCAGCGCTGTTCACCTGTTAGTTTGTCAAGCGCAACAACGTCACCAGTGACTAATTGAAGCACGACCAGCTTTCTATTTAACTGAGCTTGAGAGACAACTTCACCACCGACAGGTACTTGCCATAAAATTTCACCATTATCAGATGATAATGCATAGACGTCGCCTGAATAGCTGACCACTACCACCACGCCTTCGCCTGATCCTACGCCGCTACTAATTGAAGTATCTAAATCGACACTCCAGTTTTTCTTGCCACTTTTGGTATCGTAACTAGATACTTCACCGTCAGTATCAGTAGCAAAAATAGACGCGCCAGCGATGCTGGGCGTTAACTGGTGATATTTCTCACCAAAACTTGAGCCTATATTATTTGACCATATAGTTTTGACCGACTTTTCGCTCTGAATTTTCACCAGCGGACTTGGCTCAATTTCTTCGCCATTACCAGCGCAACCGACTAACGTGAGCACTGTGAAAAGAGTAACTACTTTTTTAAAGCTAAGCATATTAGCCTTCCTCTGCTGTTAAATCATTAAGCTTCATTGTTAAAACAGGGTTACGACTGCCTACACTTTGGAGCGACACGGCTTTTTCATAAGCACTACGCGCTTTATCTTTATCTCCTTGCGCTAAGTATATATCACCCTCTAGCTCACTTGATTGGGCTTTTAAAGAAACAAGAGTCACTTTAGTTAGAAGTTCAAGAGCAGCTGGAAACTTTCCTTGCTGGGCCAGAATCTGTGATTTTCTGATATTGGCAATCGATAGCAGCAATGGCTTTTTAGCAACACTCAACAACCAATCAAGCTCTTGCTCAGCGACTTTAAGATCCCCTTCATTAACCGCTACTTTAGCCATTAATAGCGCGCCCAATTTTGCGTATTGGGTATCTGTATATTCATCTCTTAACGTTTTTGCTAAATGCTTCGATGTGGCTAAATTTTCTTCTTGATTAGCATCTGCGCTAGGCACTACAACATCCACTAACTGTTGGTAGAGTGCTGAGGCGTTTTCGCTGTTTTCTACACCTTGCTGCTGCCAGGCTTTAAAACCATAAACAGCTGCTAGCGCAACCACAATCATTATTACTAATGATTTACCATTGTCTTTCCACCAAGCTTTCAACGCTTCAACTTGCTCTTCATCTGTACGTACTTCGTTCACTTTACTACTCCTAGAACTCAATCGTTCATGCGCCATATCGCGCAGCGATTTATATATATCTGACAATGATTTATTAAATGTTACTCAGCTAATGTTTCAATCAATTGCTCAATCGATAAATCTGCGACAACCTCTTCGCCACATATAAGCGTAGCACTAAGAGCGGACTCTTGGTTGTGTTTAATCAATACGATTTTTTCAGCACCTGTTTGACGGGCTTTATTGAGTATATTTTTTAGACCTGCACAGTGTGTTCTTAGCTTTAACTGTGGAAAACTGGCTCTAAGCTGCTCTGCAAGCAAAATAACTTGAGGTTGCAAACCTTTATCTTGTGCACAAAGATATAGGTCAAGTTGCTGTGAAGAATCTTTAGGTAGCACATCCAAGGTTTCTAGCAACAACAACAAACGCTCTGCACCCATCGCAAAACCAACAGCTGGAGTACTTTTTCCACCGAGCTGTTCGACCATGCCATCGTAGCGACCACCGGCACACACTGTACCTTGAGCACCCAGTTTATCGGTAGTCCATTCAAATACTGTTTTATTGTAGTAATCCAAACCGCGAACGAGTCTCGGGTTTATCACATACTTAATATTTGCTTGATCAAGAATAGACGTTAGGATTGAGAAATGCTCACGTGCTTCATCATCGAGATAATCAAGTAGACTAGGGGCGCCATTTAACAAAGTTTGAGTGTTTTGATCTTTACTATCTAAAATACGCAGAGGGTTACTTGTTAGACGGCGTTTGCTATCTTCATCTAGCTGCTCTTGACGCTCACTCAAGTATTCAACCAACGCTTCCATATACTGACGACGCGCTTCGTTACTGCCTAAAGAGTTAATTTCTAAACTCAGAGAATCGAGGATGCCTAATGAACGCCAAAGGCTTGCCGAGAGCAGGATAACTTCCGCGTCAGCGTCAGCACCGGCCATGCCAAACGTCTCGACACCTATTTGGTGAAACTGACGATATCTACCTTTTTGCGGTTTTTCATAGCGGAACATAGGTCCACGATACCAAAAGCGCTGGGTCTGATTAAACAGTAAACCATGCTGAATACCGGCGCGTACAATACTCGCTGTCCCTTCCGGACGCAGTGCTATACGCTCGCCATTACGATCTTCAAAGCAGTACATTTCTTTTTCGACAATGTCGGTCACTTCACCAATAGAGCGATTAAATAACTCGGTATGCTCGACAGCAGGTGTTCTGATTTCACCATAGCTGTAGTTTTTCACTACCGCTAAAAACTTTTCTTCTAAATAGTGCCAGGCTGGTGATTGATTAGGCAGAATGTCATTCATTCCCCTGATAGCTTGTAGTTTTGACAAGTTAAAATTACCGATATTTAAAGTGGTAGATCAAAGTTCGCAATGTTATTACGACTTAATTTATTTAGATCAATATTTACGCCGCCAAAAGTTAGACTTGATACGCTATTGACTCGACCAATGGATACTTTCAACGGTGTATCACCGCTCAGAGAAAGCTGCTCCCCTGATTTTTTAATACCGTTAAACAACGTTTTTCCATGAGCATCTTTAATAGTCACCCAACATTCGTTGCTAAATTGGATATTCAACAATTTGATACTCACTGACGCAGGTGCAGTCTCTTCAGTTGCTGCATTTAATGTCTGTTCTGTAGTACTCAGTGGTTCCGGCTCCAAAGCTTTTACCACTTTTTCAAGTTCTGCTAGTTCTGCAGTACTTTCTACTTCGTCAGAAACGTTCAATGCAAGCTCAATACCAGAACCATTGCTCATCACCTCTGTCTGTTCATCAATGACTGCAACTTCTGTCACTGCTTGCTGCTCAATATTTGCATCGGTGTTCGTTTTTATATTATCTTCAATCACCTTATCTGCTGACGGCTCACTTGAAATAACTGCAGCTTCACTACTTTCATCTAAAGAGGAGAGTACCAATTCGTCGCCATTGACCGTTTCAACAGCGACGGGATCACTACTACCTAGAAAAGGTGCTGTTAATCCGTACTGTTTATCCCACCACCAAAAGACGAGTCCACACAAAATAAGCACGAAGACTAGACTAGACCACTTCATCACCGGGTCACCGACTTTGACTTGCTCATCTATTTTAGAGATAGACATTAATGGTGCTTTTACGTTTTGCTTACCATATATATTATCTAACAGTTCAATAAGTTCTTCGCCATTTTCATTAACAGCTTTTGCATATGCGCGGATGTAACCTCGACAAAAAACCATACTAGGCAATTTGTCATAAGCACCCTCTTCTATCCATAAAATATAATTACGCGGCAGGTATAAATCGTCAGCGAGTGTTTTTTGACTAATTCCTAAAGCTTCACGCGCTTTATGTAAACGACTGCCTGGAGAACTGCTATCTTCAGTTGTAACTACTTCGTCTGACTGACTACTCACTGAGCTGACTCCTTAAATTCTTTATAATTATTGGGAAACATGTTTTCTAGTAGAAGCGAATAGGTGACTGCTTGTGACAAGTCGCCACTTGCCCGTGCTAATTGCACCCCTAAAATCAAACTTTCAGGTGTATGATGTGCTTGATTTGCCGTCACTAATTCCAAAAACTCATGGTATTTTGCATTAGATTTAAATGTTTCACCAGCTTCGAGTAGACTTTTACTTAAATTTAATAAGGCAAAGCGACTTCTACCGCCTAAATTTACTGAACGTTGATACGCATCGCCTGCCTTTACCGTTTGTTTTATTTGCGCATAACAACGACCTAAATTATTAAGTGCCCGTGCTCTTTGATTATAAAAGGGGTCTTTAGTGGCCTTTTCTAATTCGACACAAGCTTCTGGATAACGCTCTCTAGCAAATAAAAATGCGCCATAATTATTATGGAACATGGCACTATTTGGCTCTAGAGTGATCGACTTTTTAAAGTATTGCTCAGCCAGCTCATACTCTTTCTCTGATTGAAAGACACTTGCCAATACAGAGTATGCTCTCGCGTATTTATCATCGTAGGTCAGCGCTTTTTGTAGCCAGTTTCTAGCACTAACATTATCGCGACTTTTAAAGTGCGCAATACCAACATCGGTAAAGCTTTTTGCCCGTTCTTGGTTGTCTAATTTATCAGGATCCGATGCGCCAATAGCACAAGCCGTTAGCAGCCATGAAAGCAGAGACAGTCCTACAATTTTGTATAGCTTGTGCACTTGCATCTACTCCCTTAATAACTCAGAACTTTCTCTATCAATAACCTGCCTAACTATCTGCGGGTATCACTTGCTGTACCACGGGGATTAACTGACTGGTCCTTTTGGTTCTGTCATCAACCATGCCGACCAACTGACCACAAGCAGCATCAATTTCGTCACCTCTAGTACGCCTAACCGTAGTGCGAATTCCCGCTTTATGCATAGTATTTTTAAACAATTCTATCGCGGCCGCTTTAGGCCTTTGATAACCTGAATTTGGAAACGGATTAAAAGGAATAATATTAAGCTTACAAGGCAGTTGCTTTAGCAGCTTAGCTAATTGTTTGGCGTGTTCCGGTAGGTCGTTCACCCCTTCCATCATTGTATATTCTATGGTGATAACACGTTTGTCATTTAGTTTTTCTAAATAACGATTACAAGCGGCTATTAGCTCTACAATTGGATACTTTTTATTAACGGGCACCAATACATCGCGCAATTCATCATTGGGCGCATGTAAAGAGACAGCCAATGAGACATCGGTTACTTCACCGAGTTTATCAATCGCGGGCACTACACCTGCGGTACTTAAAGTGACCCGACGTTTTGAAAGACCGTATGCATTATCTTCCATCATCAAATTCATTGCACTGACAACACGTTCAAAGTTCATCAGTGGTTCACCCATGCCCATCATAACAACATTGGTAACTACGCGTTTATTAGCGGGGTCCATTGGACCAAATGACTTAATTGCAATTCTCACTTGCCCGATAATTTCTGCGGCACTTAAATTGCGATTAAACCCTTGCTTACCTGTGGAACAAAAACTGCAGTTCAACGAACAACCTACTTGGGAAGAGACACACAGCGTTCCGCGATCTCCCTCTGGAATAAGTACCGTTTCAACACATGAACCACCATCTACTCTAATGACCCACTTACGCGTACCATCTTTGGAAGTCTCTTGGCTAACGACTTCAGGTCCACGCAACTCAGCCTGAACATTTAATTTTTCTCGTAATGACTTACTAATGTTCGTCATCTCATCAAAACTTTCAGCACCTTGCTGGTGTATCCACTTCAGTACTTGAGTCGCTCGAAATGGTTTTTCACCAATTTCTTTAAAATAGTCCGCCAATTGTACTGGCGTCATACCAAGCAAATTAGTTTTTGATGTATCTTTCATTTTCTGTTCTCTTAATTTAATCAACTGTAGAGCCCTTTTAGAGGACTCTACAGCTCAATTACTTACTTAGCGAAAAAGTAAGCAATTTCACGTGTAGCAGACTCAACAGAATCAGAACCGTGTACAGCGTTAGCATCGATTGATTCAGCGAAATCGCTACGAATAGTACCAGCGTCAGCTTCTTTAGGGTTAGTAGCACCCATTAGGTCGCGGTTTGCAAGTACTGCATTTTCACCTTCAAGAACCTGAACAACAACAGGACCAGAAGTCATGAAGCTTACTAGATCAGCAAAGAAAGGACGTTCAGAGTGCTCAGCGTAGAAACCTTCAGCATCAGCTTTGCTTAACTGTCTTAGAGACATTTCAACAACTTTAAGGTTAGCACCTTCAAAACGCGATACGATTTGGCCGATAACATTTTTAGCTACAGCGTCTGGTTTGATAATTGAAAGCGTGCGCTCAATTGCCATGATAATTTTCCTATTATTAAATTAAAAGTTGATCGATTTTTTGCCGATCGTAAAAAAACTCCGCATTATACGCCACTGCCCACCAAAAACACCACCATAGTTAAGGCCTTTTCAACAAACTCTTGTTTAGATTCGCATATTTTATCGACAGAGATCGCTAAGCCTTATAAAACGGCCTATCAGGTCAATTTTCATACTCTTAGCCTTACATTGCGCGCAGCTTATTCACTGTATCGACAATTAATCGGCCGACAAACACTATTTCCGACTCAGTAGTAAAACGGCCGATGGAGATTCGCAACGAGCCATGAGCCTGCTCATCGCTCAATCCTATTTGCTTTAGCACATAAGACGGCTCTAAACTTGCCGATGTACATGCTGAGCCGGTAGATACCGCGATATCTTTTAATGACAACAGCAACATTTCGCCATCTAATGCCCCAAAGCAAACATTAAGATTACCTGGCAAGCGGTTTTCGAAGCCACCATTTAGACTCACACCTTCTAGCTCACTGATTTTTGTCCAGAGTTTGTCTCGTAATTGCGTAAGCATTGTATGTTGAGAAGCAATTTCAGCCCCAGCTATAGCGAAAGACTCACCCATACCGACTAACTGATGAGTGGGAAGTGTTCCAGATCGCATACCGCGCTCATGTCCTCCTCCATGGATTTGCGCTTTTAATCGCACCTTTGGCTTTTGGCGTACGTATAATGCCCCAACACCTTTAGGCCCATAAACCTTATGCGCACAAAACGACATCATATCAACATCTAATTTGGTAAGATCAATGACTATTTTGCCAACAGATTGCGCAGCATCTACATGGAAGGTTATTTTTTTCTTCGCACAAACACGCCCTAGCGCCGCGATATCATTGACAGTGCCTATTTCATTATTGACGTGCATCAAGCTAACGAGAATTGTGTCTTCTTGTAAAGACTCCTCTAGCTGCTCTGGCGTAATACGCCCATCTGTACCGGGTTTTAAATAGCTAACCCTAAACCCTTGTAATTCCAGCTCTGCACATGTATCCAATACTGCTTTGTGCTCTACGCTACTGGTGATAATGTGCCGACCAATGGCTTCCTTTTGTAGCGCCAGTCCTTTAATAGCCAAGTTGTTTGACTCAGTAGCACCGGAAGTCCACACAATCTCTCGCGTTTGCGCCCCCACCAAATCTGCCACTTGTTTGCGTGAACGCTCTACCGCCTCTTCAGATTTCCAACCATACACATGCGAGCGCGAAGCGGGATTGGCAAAATTGCCATCCATTGTTAAACACGCCATCATTTTTTCAGCAACTCTGGGGTCAACCGGCGTACTTGCCGCATAATCTAGATAAATAGGTAATTTCATTTACTCTCCCAACTCCTTACTAGACTTAACGTTACTGGCGATGCTCTTATCAACACTGGTTAGAATTCCACGCAAAATATTGACCTCAATGCTATCAGGCAGTGCTCTCATTATTAACCGCCGCACTCGCGTCATCAGTTGGCGTGGTTTTTGCGGATCAAGAAAGCCCGTTTTTAATACCGTCTGCTCTAAATGGTCGAACAACATTTCCAATTGTTCTTGATTGGCCAAGGGCGCATCCCATTTTGTCCCCCACTGCAAAGGTTCTTCTACTTGTTCTACACATAGCGAAGCCATTCGAATTTCATAGGCGATCACTTGAACAGCTGAGGCAATATTTAATGAGCTAAAACCTTCCACCGACGGAATACACACGTGATGCTGACATAAGTGCAGCTCTTCATTGGTCAAACCACGATCTTCACGCCCAAAAACCACGGCAATTTTTTTGCCGCTATCTTTTGATTTTCCTGTACTTATGATCGACGCCATCTCTCTTGGGTCCATAATAGGCCAAGGGATATGACGCTCTCTAGCACTTGTTCCAAAGACGAGTTCGCAATCAGCTATTGCATCACTCAATGTAGCCACAACACTTGCATTGGCTAACACATCATTAGCACCCGCTGCTCGAGCCGTTGCCTCTTCACTTGGAAACACTTTCGGTTCAACCAACACTAGGTCGCTCAAACCCATATTTTTCATTGCTCTTGCGACACCGCCAATATTCCCTGAGTGGGTAGTATTAACCAACACAATTTTAATTTCTGAATTCACAAACATTTCCAGTACAATTTTTTCTTATATTAACAGATTCGTATACAGGTTAAGAGCCGTTAAAGCAGCCCTTAAACATTTAAAGCGGCTATTTGTTGCTAATATAACAAAGCTTAGAGTATTTTTTTAATAACTAGCGACACTTTAAACCGCTAGATGGTACAATGCGCAGCCAATAGCCCTTAAATTTTTACCAGGTTCTTTAACAATGCAACCAATGCTCAACATAGCCCTTCGCGCAGCCCGTTTGGCCAGCGAACAAGTGCAACGCGCACAAGACAAAGTCGAAATCGTACGTTCTGAAAAAGATGAAATCAACGAACTTATCGAAGAGACCGTAAACAACGCCGAGAAAACAGTTGCTTACACTATTCAAAAAGCTTACCCAAACCACGCTTTGCAAGGTCAATTCTCTGGTGACTACCCGTCGACCACAGCTAAAACTGATGCTACTTGGTATATAAGCGCTATTGATAATGTTGCAAACTTTTCAAAGGGCATCCCGCAAATCGCTATTTGTCTAGCAGCACTTATTAACGGCAAAGTTGAGCACACTGTGGTTATCAACCCCGTTACTGGTGAAGAGTACACTGCGAGCCGGGGTCATGGCGCCATCTTAAACGGTCGCAGAATCCGCGTCACTGACAACAAAGGCCTGGAAAACGCGACCATTTCCACAAGCTTCGCTGATACGACTGGCGATAAGTCGTTGCTGGAAAATCACTTAAACATGTGCACTAAATTACACAGCAATCGCGGCTTATTACAAAACACCGGTTCTGCCGTACTTAACTTTGCCAATGTTGCAGCCGGGCGTATTGATGGTAGCTATGCTGACAACCTGCAACTTGCTACAACTCTTGCCTCTGCTCTACTTATCCAAGAAGCAGGCGGACTTGCAGGCGACTTAGCTGGCGGCGCTAATTTTAAGAAAACTAAAAGCTTGGTAGCTGGTAACGCTAAAGTATTCAAATCTTTAGTTCAGGCCATTCACGCTTAATATTTTATCTCTATAAAAAAGGCATGTTTTAATGCCTTTTTTTTCGCCTGTACAAAAGCTTTCCCCTACACTCGCGCATTAACGAACACAAACAGCAGGCACAAAAAAGCCGATTGAGCACTAGCACAATCGGCTTTTTATTACAGCGCTAAGCTTAACCCTTAAATGGATCACGCTTTACAATCGT
>Ga0209291_1003336_pt1 | contig 12015 bp, 11 predicted proteins | sample GOMGulsemesocosm_FD_184633 | JGI IMG/M metagenome (GOLD analysis project Ga0209291, IMG submission 184633) | Methane-oxidizing microbial communities from mesocosms in the Gulf of Mexico - GOM9B Gulf of Mexico (SPAdes) (version 2) | ecosystem: Environmental > Aquatic > Marine > Cold seeps... | reverse complement strand
AAATTAATAATAAAATAATAGCCATATGTTAACAGTAAGTTATGTCTGTATAGGACTGAGCAGTTTATCATTAATCTTGGTGATAAGAGCAATAGTTAAAGAACATGAAAAACAAAAGGTTCTTAGATACTATGGGATAAGCAGGAAAAAAAATAAGATTTAATATGCTAATCGGGTAATTACATATTAATTTGAGTAGAAAAGGTCAGCTGGGGAGCTGACCTTTTCGTTTGTAATAGTTTTTGATTACTTTCGTTTTAAATTATTATAGGGTGTCCGATACTTCAAAGTCTAATAATATTATATTTAAAATAATACGGTTTTTATACGAAAATTTTATTGTTATTTTACCTGTTTTGGTAGGGTTAAACCTATTGTTTCAAAATATGAGTAGTAATGATTTAACAATTTATTTGTATGATATTGAAGAAAAGGAAAAGTTATATGAATCTAAATTCGAGGTGTATAATGAAGGAGATCCAATTTCCAAATATGAATTGATACAACCTTTAATAATTAATTTGCAAAAGGAAAATGCAATTGTAGATTTCGATTTAATAGCGAAGAATCCACAAGCAATTAAAGTATGGTTTAGTAAGCTTAAAAAAAACAAATTAAAAGTAGATTTTGATTTACTGAACGAATCAGAAAATATTACATTTTCTATACTAACAAGTAAACCAATAGAAAATTTTACAGTATCATCGAGGATAAAAAACATTGAAGAAGTAGTAACGTATCATTATCAAATAAAACCTAAATATTATGATAGAATTGGGAAGTTCTGGATTTTCTTATTAGTATTTAGTATCCTAACATTTATTGATGCTTCAATGTTGGTTTCAAAAAATAAACAGTTAAAAAAGCTTTTAGAATTAATAGACGATTTAACGGAAACTTCAGATAAGGAATCATTTTTGGAGGAATACAGAGTAGAATACGCTGCATATAAAATTCGTTTCAAGCGAAATAAAGAAACAATACTTACAGATATTAGTTTGTTATTTGATGCAATAGCGACAAATAACTTAAATGAAGTGAAATTAAAAATGAATACAGCTACCAAAAGATCCGTATTATATACACTTAGGAAGCCTTACTTGTTAATTAGTCCAGTATTATTTCTAATTAGTTTACTAGTTATTATTGGCTCAATAATATTTTATTCCACTTTTTAAAGTAATTTTATAAATAAATAGAATTGTATGAAGTTAGATATACTTGCATTTGGAGCGCACCCTGATGATGTTGAATTAAGTTGCGGTGGTACTTTAGCTAAAGAAATTGCTTTAGGAAAAAAAGTAGGAATTATTGATCTAACCAGAGGAGAATTAGGATCTAGAGGGAGTGCAGTAATACGAAATAATGAAGCAAGTAAAGCTAAAGAAATATTAGGAGTTCATGTAAGGGAAAATTTAGGTTTTGCAGATGGGTTCTTTGTAAATGATAAAACACATCAATTAGAAATTATAAAAATGCTTCGTAAGTATCAACCCGAAATTGTGTTATGTAATGCAATTGACGACAGGCATATCGATCATCCAAAAGGAAGTAAATTAGTGTCTGATGCCAGTTTTTTATCGGGTTTACTAAAAATTGAAACAGAAATTGATGGTAAGAAACAGGAGAAATGGAGACCAAAACAGGTCTATCATTATATACAATGGAAAACAATTGAACCAGATTTTGTTGTTGATGTAACAGGTTATATGGATGTAAAAGTAAAAGCTGTAAAAGCGTATAGTTCTCAATTTTATGACCCGAATAGCAACGAGGTTGAAACACCTATAACAAGCAAGAATTTTATTGATAGTATTGTATATCGCGCACAGGATTTAGGAAGGCTAATAGGAGTTGATGCTGCAGAAGGTTTTACTGTAGAACGTTATGTAGGTGTTGATAGTTTACATGATTTGATATAGTAAATTGAACACAATGAGCATCTTGTAAATTTTATATAAAAAAAAAGCTTTTTTCTTTTTTTGGATTTAAAATTATATGTAGATTTGCACCCGCAACATGGTGGTTGTAGCTCAGTTGGTTAGAGTATCGGTTTGTGGTACCGAGGGTCGCGGGTTCGAATCCCGTCTTCCACCCTAAAGACTCAAAAGTCTGTAGCATTAAATTATAAACGGTTTCAATTTATTTTGAAGCCGTTTTTTTATGTCTAAATTTAAAAAACTTCTGTTAAATGAATACAGAAATGAATACGATTTTAAAGCGAAAAAAGAATACTCAGAACCAAAAATCTATAATGCAAATGGAGATTTGTCAAAGCGATGGTATGTATATTATTCTTTCAGAAATCCGAATACAAATAAACTAGAAAGGCAGAGTCCTATTTATGCCTCTAAATTACTAAAATCCAAAAAGGATAGATTGGTAGAATTAAGAATTTATCAATCTTCATTGTCTGGAATGTTGGAAAAAGGTTTTTCACCTTATAACAGCATTGAATTTGATTCAGATAAAAATATAGTTACTACCAGAGAAGCAATCAAATTTGGTTTGAAAATCAAAAAAAACACTTTAAACGAAAGCTCGTATAAAAAGTATGAATCCCGTATCAATCAGTTTTTGAGATACACTGAAAATATTGGATATGATGTCAGAAATATTTTAGGTATTAATAAAAAGATAGTGAATGCTTTTTTAAATGAAGTATTAGATAGGACAACTCCATCCAATAGAAATAATAGTAGAAGAGAGATAAGTTCTTTATTCAATGTATTGGTTGAGAATGAAATTCTACAGCACAATTATGTTGAGGGAATTAAGAAAATAAAGGCTCAAGTAAAAAAGAATAAAGCATACACGACAATTGAATCTGAATCAATTTATAAATATTTAGCAACGACAGACCCGCAATTGCTACTATTTATAAAGTTTGTTTCTTATAGTTTTTTGCGTCCAGTAGAAGTGTGTAGGTTGAAAGTTAAAGATATTGATATACAAAATAAGCTTTTAGTCTTTAAAGCGAAAAATAAACCAGTTAAAACTAAAATACTTGTTGATTTGCTTTTGAAAGATATTCCTGATATTTCAAAACTTAATCCGGAATTCTCATTGTTCACACCAGAAGGTGTCCCTGGAATATGGGGAATTTCAGATGAGGACAAAAGAGGTTATTTCACAAAGCGATACGGGAAAGTTAAAACTAAATTAGGCTTTGACACTGACTATGGAATGTACTCTTTTAGGCATACATATACAACAAAAGTTTATAGGAAGTTACGTGAAACGTTAACACCTGATGAAGCTGAAAGTAATTTAATGATGATTACGGGACACACAACAAGAAGTGCTTTGCGTAAGTATTTACGAGAGATAGATGCAGAGCTTCCAGCAGATTATTCAAGTTTGATATCGTAAAACTTTAAAAGAATACTGAAAGGTACTTATTTAGTTTTTTATTTCTTAAGCTTTACGTGTAAAACATTCTCTTACTGAAATTTACTATGATTCCTCAATTTTTTATTTTGAAATAAAAAAGGACAATAAATAAGTTGTAAACCTCAAGCAAATTAGGGCTTCTGTTATCATTTTATGGCTCGAACAACATAACCTTAGAGTAGTTCAATATATGGCTGAACATCGCTTTATATCCAGTACTGAGAATTATCTGTCTGAGGATTTAGACAGCTTACAGGAGTTGATTAATTTAAAGCATCCGATTGGGTGGCTACTATTGTGTTGACTCATTACCTATTCTTTAAAACTGTCAATTATATTTTAAATTATGTTAATTATTGCGAATAATGTACTTTAACTGTGTTTTTTACGAGTATGTCGAAAACATTTGATATTTGGGTAACATTTATAAAAAGAGTGTTTATATTTAAAATTTTAAATAGAAATATTAATGCTCATCCCCAAAGAGCATGAAGCAATAAGTTGATTACTTAATAATCAGATTCTTCCCAAAAGAATTTATTACATACTCGTCCCTGATGAGTTGATTGTTAACGTTTTTTTAGAAAACGTATGAAGCCCCCAAGCTTTAGTATTACTATAGTTCTTCCCTATAAGAATTATAACATAATAAACATGTAATAAAAATATTATGAAAAAAATTACACTCACAAAAGAATTTGGCTTAAAAGAATTAATATTAATCGTTATAATTTGTATAGTAACCATAGTTACAACCCATGCTCAAGTTGGTATTGGAACAACAAATCCTCAGGCTACTTTAGATATTATTGGGCAACCAGAAATCAGTACTGAATTAGACGGTTTAATAGCCCCTAGGCTTACAGGGAATCAATTAAGGGCAAAAACTTATACAGCTTCACAAGCTGCTGCTATAGTTTATATAACATCCGCCGATTCAGCTCCTGCTGGTCAAACAGTTGATGTTACTGCTATAGGCTATTACTTTTTTGACGGAACAAAATGGGTATATATGACACCACCAGAATCTGAAGATTGGAAAATAACTGGAAACTCTAATACTAATGCATCAACACATTTTATTGGTACTACCAATGATGTTGATTTAATATTCAAACGGAATAGTGTGCAATCTGGATGGTTAGACACCAGTAATACTGCTTTTGGTTATAACACTATAGATCCAGCCACTACAACAACAGCATCACCAGCTGGTATTCATAATACTGCTTTTGGGGTAAATGTATTGAGAAACAATACTGAAGGTAACAGAAATACTGCTATTGGTTCTGGAGCTATGGAGATGAATACTACTGGGTATTGGAATACTGCTATGGGACGGTATGCATTACACGATAACACTACAGGTTCAATCAATATGGCCATTGGTCAAGAAGCTTCAAAATTTAATACTACTGGAGGTAGTAATGTAGCAATTGGATTTGCTGCATTGAAAAACAATACTTCAGGTTCGTTTAATATTGCTATAGGTCGTTCAGCTATGTCAAATGGTAACACAGGGTCGGCTTATGGGAGTAATAATATCGCATTAGGTTATAATACGCAGTTACCTATTAACACAGCTAGCAATCAAATGGTTTTAGGAAATGCTTCTACTGCTAAAACGATTATTAATGGTATTGTTAGTGCTGGGGCTCCATCTAGTAAAAATGCTAGTGGTGTATCTGGTGAAGTTAGAGTAGCTACTAGTGGAAGTAAACGTTATTTATATATCTGTTATGCAATTAATAATTGGGGTAGAATAGAGTTAGATACAACTTTTTAACCTAAATATTAAGTTATTAGAATGAAAAATATAAACTCAAAATTTCTACTAATTATATTTATTGAAGTATTATTTTCTATTGTAAACATAGCTAATGCACAATGTGTTACAGGCGAAGAATATAATAGTGTAAATCCAAAGCGAGATATGCGAGGGGTTTTTATTCCATCGGTATTAAGTATATCGTGGCCAACAAATCGTAACGCAACACCTGTAGTACAACAAGCAGAACTTATTAGTATTTTAGATGATATAAAAACGAATAATTACAATGTGGTTTTTTTACAAGTAAGACCCGAATGTGACGCTTTATATAAATCGACAATAGAACCATGGTCGTATTGGATAACAGGAGCACAAGGTACAGCCCCTTCTCCATTGTGGGACCCTTTAGTTTTTGCTATTACTGAAGCGCATAATCGCGGACTTGAATTGCACGCTTGGTTAAATCCTTATCGTGCTAAAAGAGGAACAGACACTTCTTCTGCAACTCATGTTACTAATGCTCATCCAGAATGGGTTTTTACCGCATCGAATAATGCTAATCTAAAAGTATTAGACCCAGGTTTACCAGCAGTACAAGATTATGTAGTTGATGTAGTAGAAGATATTGCTATACGCTATGATGTAGATGGTATACATTTTGACGATTATTTCTACCCGAAAAATGGCATGCTTTCAGGCACAAATACTCAAGATTATCAAACATACTTAGATAATAAACCAACAGATATTTCTAATATAGAAGATTTTAGAAGGTATAGTGTAAACCAAATGATAGGTAAAGTATATGATGCTCTACAAAGCATAAATACAAACAATAATAAAAATATTGTGTTTGGTGTAAGCCCATTTGGTATATGGAAATCTGGTGTGCCATCTGGAATAAGCGGTTCGTCTTCTTATTTCGATTTATATTGTGATCCCATAAGTTGGCTAGAAGCTGGGAAGGTAGATTATCTCGCTCCCCAGTTATATTGGAAAATAACAGGTGCTCAAGACTATATATCTCTTTCGCAATGGTGGAATGATCAAGCCGCATTATATAATAAGCAGGTATATGTTAGTCAATCCTACTATAAAATGGATAGTAGTGTTAGTAGTTGGAATTGGTCAAGTTCAGAAATACAAAACCAAATAAATCAAAACAGATCCACCTCTATGAATGCTACTTTTGGGCAAATTTCATATAGATATAATGAAATAGATAATAACTTAAAAGGAATCAATACAACTCTTAGTGGTAATGAGTTTAAATATAAGTCATTTCCTGCTCCAATAGAAGGTAATGACAAAGACAATATTTGCCCGTTAAAACCAGAAAATGTTCGCTTTGGCACTTTAAAAATTATGTGGGATATTCCAACTACTGCATCTGATGGAGATACACCAATAAAGTATGTCGTTTATGAATTTGATGACGCTTCACAAGCTTTATCTAATATGAATGATGGCTCTAGAATACTTGACATTGTTGTTGAAAATGAGTTAACTTTAACACAAAGTCAAATTGATACTAAATTTTTTGTTGTGACTTCTTTAGACAAAAATAATAACGAAGCAGGTGATTTTACAGAAGAAATACTTAGCATTGCTAATTACAATAGCAATAATTTTGTAATTTTTCCTACACCGTGTAATAATGAAATTAATATTTCGTTACCACAATCTTATTCAGATAGTTATGTTTATATTCAACTTCTAGACACTATAGGCAGAATTGTTTATAATAAAAAACATTTAACTAATGGACAAAATGTAAATTTAAAAGAATTACATAAATATAGTGATGGCAACTATTTTATGTTCTTATTGGATATTAATCTTAATATCATTCATAAAGAACAAATTATAAAAATATCTAATTAACCCAAGAGCAAATATTCGGTTATTTTATAAACTAACAATGTGGTATAAGTTAGTGATAATTGCTCAGTTTTTTATTGCTAGACTTCATTGAAGCTGCTCTAAGAAAACGGATTATTGTAAATTAGTCAAAGTGAAGTCAGTTAGGGGTTTAATTAACTTTACTTAATAAGGCAGTCTTCACGGACTGCTTTCTCTTTTTATGACAAACTAACCTCTGAAGTCTGTACGAGGCTGTTAGGGAGGGGCTGAAGGTGTTGTAGTTCGTATTATTTATAGGTGTTGTTATGCATTTTTCTAACTATTAAAAGCTTCTGTGTAATGTGCTAAGTACTCTTTACTTACAAGGTTTTCAATCTGCTCAAAAAGTACCAAACGATCGTTTTTCTCATATTTTTTTTCCTCGAACCATCCGGGTAAGCTATAGTCGTAAATTTTTAAAATAATATTCAAGAATGTATCTAAGTCGGGGGATAGCATATGATGAATTTTTTCCCATTCGGTATCCCACATTACAATTTGTCCAGTCTCATTATTAATTCCGATGTTAAAAATATCTTGAGTAGCGAAGAATAAAAATTCTCCATGGATTTCCAATTTGTTATTAAAATCAAAACCAATTGTTCGACCACTTAGAATATAGTTGTCGTAAAGATCAAATAAAAATTTCCCAGAACAGGAATTGATTTTCACTTTAGGTTTAGGTAATAAAATGTCAGTTAGAAACTCAAATCCCTTCAAGTCAAATTTACTGAATGATTCATTTAGCCTATTAATAAATTCTTCTACATTCATTTTTTTATGTGTCTATCGAAAAATCTGGGTTTATCCAATCTCCTTCTATGAATATGGTGAAATGAGCAAAGGGCGTTTTACTGTCTTGAAATGTAATATTCCAATAAGTAACATTTTCTAAGACCATAATTATTTCAATTCCAACAAGCTTAAATCTTTCGTCCCATTTCTTGAATTTTATAGGTATCTCGGCTTCTTTAAATTCTTTTATAAATTTATCCGATATTTTATCCGACAATTGATTTACTTCATCCTTTATATTCGATAAGAATTTAATTTGGTCTTCGTTGGGTTCTTTATCATTACCTTTTACAGTCATAGGAATTTCTGTCCCATCTTTGCTCCAAAGGATGTTACCATTCTTATTATAAATTAAAATAAAAAGCCCATAATCTGTTTCTACAGTAGGTTTAAATTTTGGTTTAAATAAATTAGAAAATATACCCATCAATCCTTATTGTAATTGTGCCTAACGTTTCGCTATGAATAGTACGGTGCAGAAAATCCGCGGATTTTCGTGTCGGCACAAGCCATGAGCTTTTTGTTTTGTTTTTAATTTTGTCGTTTAATAAAAGTCAAATTAAAAGATTTGGCGTCACCATAAATATAAAACAAACCTTAGAATTACAGACCAAAACCCGTATTATTTATAGGTGTTGTTAGCGAGCGTTTTTACTGCGTACTGGTTATCATATTCTTTTCCGTGTGTGTAAGTCTTATTCTCACTGGGTTCTCTCGATGTCTTGAATTATATTTCTTGTGAAAAGTTTTTGACTAAAGACACTCTTTAAAATGTTAATGCAATACTTTTTATACAACCCGAGAAAAGGAGGAGAGTATAATATGTATGAAATGGTTTGGTAAATAAGCTGTCAATTATTACATGAAATGACTGTGATGAGACGCTTGTTTTATTTTACAACAATTTCTCATCATATTTGGTATAGGTGCATTGAGGTGAACTATACATGGCTTTACTATGGAATAACCATGGACTAGGATTTAAACATTTAACATTTTTTAGCATTTACTCCTATAATAAAATTCATATAGCATGCGTTATTAGGTTGTTACATACATAATTTCCACAAAACCATATCGAAAATCAATAGGCCTATTGATCATTATTGATTCCTTTTTATAAGGGAATTGAAATTGTTTAACTAGAATTCATATGCTAAATAAAAAGTTCATATGATTGAGTTTTGGCATGGATTCATAATATTTGGGAATTATGGCAAAACAAAAAGGTTTTATCAAGTTATAAGGTTCGTTGGGAGGGATTACTTTTTACAAAACAATGGAGATGATTTAATAAGAACTACTGGAGGTGTAGATAAAAATAGGATAAAGAATGATCCAGCTTTTAAACGTACCTGTGAAAACATGAGTGAGTTTGGTGGTTCAGCAACTGTTGTAAAAGCATTACGAATGGGCTTTACAAATATCATTAAAAGTATGAGTGATAATAGCGTTGTAGGACGAATAACAGGAGTTATGAAAAAGATAAATTCTGTTGGGACTGAAGTAAGAGGGCAACGTGGCTTTGAAATACTGCCTAATAAAATATTATTGGAAGGTTTCGAATTTAGTAAGAATACTCCTTTAGATACTATATTTTATGCACCAACTTTAGATACAAATAGAAGTATAGCTACTTGGGTTGTGCCTGATTTTAATACTTCTAATTATATAAACCCACCTGAAGGAGCTACACATTTTAAATTAGTACTAATTACTACTGTTTTGAGTGATTTTAACTACTCAATTACTATAAAGAAGTACGAACCTGTTAATGCAGCAGAGAATGAAACTAATGGAATTGCTTTAAGTACTGAAATTCCTTTAGGAGGAATGGTAGGAAGTGATACAACCTTAGTTGTTGATTTAGGTTTTGGAGCTGCATTAGCAACAGTAGGTGTTGCTAATGCTATAGGTATTATATTCTACCAAGAAATCAACACACAATTTTATGAATTAGTAAGTGATAATGTTTTGCGTATTTCAATCGCTGGTTAGTGAATTAAAAATATAGGTTTTTGTGGGGAAAACCTGTGTGTTGAAAGCAACTTCTTTTAATGTATTAATAATATTTAACTATAACTAATTAAAAAGTCACGAATACTTTCATCTCCTGTCAAGTTCATTTTTTTCTTGAGCCTATTGATGTTTTTCTTAACAGTATTTGCTTCTGTGTGTGTAGCTTCAGCAATATCCTTATTGTTCATTCCTACCTTGATGTAGGCACAGATTTTTAATTGATTTAAGGTCAAACCATCATAACTGATTTTAAGCTTTTCAAAAAAGTTTGGATACACCCCTTCAAATTTATTTATGAAGTTATCCCAAGTATTTTTATCATTTAAATTAGAGTTAATTAGTTTTTTAACATCATCAAGTTCACTATTGTTTTCAGAAACTAATTTTACATCATTTAATTTACTTTCTAGTTTACGTAAAGTATTATTTCGTTCATTAAACTGCATAGCGTAAATTGCTAATTCTCTATCCCTAGCTTGTATTTGCTCATTTAATAACTTCAGTTCTTTTTCTGCAGAATTTACTATTTGAATATTTTGTTTTTCAATGAGCTCATTTTTTAGGGTAAGCGCTTTGTTATTTTTTGTTTTAAGTCTACTGAAATAATATACACCAGCTAATAATATGCAAAGAATTAAGGCCACTGATGATGTAATAAGGAATGTTTTTTCTCTTTTTTGTTGAAGTTCTAACTCTCTTTTTTCTTGTACAAGCAACAACTCCCTTTTTTCTTGTTCATACTCATGTTTAGCTTCAAGCCTTCCAAATTCTTTACTTTTTTCTTTATTAAAAATAGAGTCTTTAATTTCATAATACTTAGATAAATATTTCAAAGCTTTTTTTGGCTTATTTGATGAATTATACACATTATATAGCGACTTTGAAAGTATACCCTTAGTAGTAAATGCAACTTCATATCGGGTAATACCTAGAGCTTCTTTTAAAACTTCTTCTGCATTTTTAAATTGTTTCGTTTTGATATAATACTCTGATAATGGTGCTGCTACAGAAGCTTCGTCATCTACTTTTTTTGAAATTAAATATGCTTTGTTTAAATAGTAATAAGCAGAATCTAACTTTTCCTTTTTCAAAAAAATTTTACCAAGATATACATATCGTTTTCTCTGCTGTGCTTGAGCATTATTACGATTATTTAATTGAATTGATTTGTGGAAATATTCGTTTGCTAGATCATAATTACCAAGTTCAAAGTTTGCTTTACCAATATGATGTAAGGCATCTGATTCGTCTTGTGAACTTTTATATTGCTCCATGTAGACTAAAGCTTCATTAAATATTTTAATACATTTATCGTATTCACCAATATCAAAATATATAGTACCAATCATTCTAAGAATGGTGTTCATATATGAATAATCATTCATTAAAATAATTATCTCTTTACTCATAAGTAGAGAGTTTAATGCTTCAGGGTAATTCCCTGTGTTTTTATGAAGTATCCCTATACGAGCATAACCAGCCATCATACTTAATGAATCCTTTACTTTATGAGCAATAGAAAGACTTTGAGTGTAATGACTTAAAGCTTTTGAATCTTGACTTAATTGATAATAGACACTACCAATCATTGAAAAACTCCTAGTTAGACGTGTAGAATCTTTTTTAGATAGCGCATATTCATGATTTATTGATAAGGGATCTAAAGCTTCTTTAAATTTCCCCATGATTTTTAATGCCTGTCCTAAATTTTTGTTTGCATTTGCAAATTCTTCTTTTGAATCTATAGCTTTGGATAAACTTAATGCTTTATGGGCCCAATAAGCCATTGAATCTGGATTGCCACGCCTGTAATTCAAAGAAATATTATTGTACAATTGAGTTAAAACAAGCTTATCTTTAGTATGATGGATAACCTTTTGTAAACTATCAATCTCTTTTTCTTGGGCAACAGGTTGAGTTACGCTAATTAGGAATAGAGATAAAATTACAAGACGGATTAATTGTTTCATTATATAGCTTTAACAAGTTTTAATGTATTTACTTGAGGTGTTCGTATTTATAATCAAAAGTAGACTATTGCTTAAAGAACCCCAAATAAATTGTTGCACCCTGAGCAAATTATTTAAAGAACGATTGTATTAAAATGTGAAAAATAGATTAATTTATATTGATTT
>Ga0209291_1003333_pt1 | contig 12020 bp, 10 predicted proteins | sample GOMGulsemesocosm_FD_184633 | JGI IMG/M metagenome (GOLD analysis project Ga0209291, IMG submission 184633) | Methane-oxidizing microbial communities from mesocosms in the Gulf of Mexico - GOM9B Gulf of Mexico (SPAdes) (version 2) | ecosystem: Environmental > Aquatic > Marine > Cold seeps... | reverse complement strand
ACTGCCATAACAATCTCAGACCTTGTAATCAAGCATCAAACATCCGTATACCACTTATAGAGCCATTCTAACAACCTTTATTTCATCAATAACAATATTTTACTAAACCCTATCAAAAGTCGGGTATAAGTGCTATTTTTGAGTAAATCATGGTTGAGTAATTTTTCAAGAAACTGTATGTTGAAACTTAATAAGCATTTAAACAAAGGGAAAACTCAAATAATTGGAGGCTTCAAATTACCATATTCCTTAAATGAGGCATCATACAAAAAGCCAAAATGGGTAAACGAAAATGATACCGAAAAAGTTGAGAATTTAATCGGACATTTGTTTACCAATCATTTACGAGAAGTTGAAAAAAGAAAAGTCTTATACTTCTCACCAAATCCTAAAGATGACCACAAAAATCCAGATTTATTATTGCATTTAGATGGAAAGCTATTAGGTGTTCAAGTAACTCAATTTGTTTTACGTGAATATTTGTCAAGGTTTAATCAAGCTAAAAGAATTTGTGAAAAAATATCGGGATTCATTAGCGATTACTACAAGCCTCCAATTAAAATAAACACACAAATTAGCACACCTTGGGACAGTGACGATGTCCCAAAATCATCAATAAAAAATTATAAAAAGCTATCTAAAGTAATTGCAAAAAGTATTTCGGAAAATATAGAAACATTAACTTCAGAGAATAAGTACTTGAATTTTAATTTGAATAAAACCGAGTTTAAAGACATTGCAGACCACTACAATCTTTATCCTATCCCGAATAATCGACAATCTAATTACTTTGGAGACAATAATGTATATGTAGACTATGGAATTGACGATATTTTAATTTTTGAAGAAGACATCATAAAAACTGTAGACAAAGTTTATAACGACAAGAATAAAGGAAACTCTGAAATGCTAATAGTTTGGGGTGATGAACGACAATTTATGAATACAGAAATAAAAATAATTGAAGCCCTTAAAGAAAAGTTTAAGGATACAACGTTCGATTCTGTTTATTTTATGTCATTTGAAAACTTTCTAGAGATTCAAGACCGTGTGATATACGTTGATAGAATTAAATAACTACCCACAACCTCAGAGCCTTCCTCACCAGCCTCCACTGTCCGCACTTAATTAACACCCCAGATAACACATATAGTAGCCTTTAACCAACATCAGAAGTTATCACAAAAAGAAAGACAGCTCATAGAACTGTCTTAATTGGTTGTTTAGTAAATTATTTAAAAATTGTTTTATATCCATTTCTTACTGCATGGTAACTATTTTCAATATACCACTCAATTTCAGAAATCAAACCCTCTTTATCATCTCTAGTGTCCCAAAACCATTCTGAGCCATAGGACGTAAATCCATTTTTATAGTTATCAGAAACAATTCTTTGTTCTAAAGTAGTTGGATTTTTTATATTCCAACTTTTTAATATCCTAAAGTCCTTAATTTCCTTGTGATAGTATTTTAACCTAGTATCTAAGTCTTTTGTTACTCCAATTTTTAAAATTTGAGCTTTATCACAACTAGGACAAATTAATTTACTGATTGCATATTTAGTATTGAAAATATCTGTTCTATGTTCAGAAATCAAATCCGAAGTACCTAAGTAAAGTACTTTCTTTCTATCCTTTTTAGCATCTAACCCACATAAAAAATAGTCTTCTAAAGGGAGTTTTTTAATTATTTTCGACATAATGATTTAGTTTAGTTAATCTCCAAATACAGATTTTAATATTTCAAATACATCTGACGAACCATTTAATCCATTACTTTTTGAAACTGGCAATTTGAATATGTATGCATACTTAGAATTTTTTTTTCCCCGTTTTTAAAAGGTAAATTGTCTGTTCCTTTATGACTGAAATATTTTTCTACTTCATTCGCATTATCAACACTACCAGCATCTATAAATTTCCAATGTTTAATTATACCTTTATCTCTAATATGTTCAGCTTTTCTTCTATCTGTATTATTAGTTATTCCAGCATACCAATTATGAAGTCTTGGATTTACTGACCCCATTGATTCCTTAATGTGTTTTGTGAATTGTGCTTTTATTGCATTTGGTTTCATAAAATATATTATTAGTTAATTTGAGATACCTATAACCAATAACGATGCCAATTTAGAATATCTAAAAAACAAAAAAGACAACCATTTCTGCTTGCCTTAATTTGTTATTGAATTCTTTAGTATTTAGTTAATTTGGTATTGTCCAATTAGGATTCCTTTCATATTCAGTAATTACCAAATAACCAGTCTCACTATCATTATGACAAGCTATTTCCCAATCAAATAATTGTTTAATAATTGCTGCTTCTGAGTATTGAGTTTTACTTATAAATTCTTTCTTGATAATATCTCTGTTAAAAAAATATTCTATAAATCTCAATTTCCCCAATTTAGCTACTGAATCTACTTCTTTAACGGGTTTATATTGTTTGAAAAAATATTCATCAATAAATTTTTTATCTGTTATATCAAAACTTTCTTTTTTAATAAGTTTATTATAAACTTGATTTCCATATTCTTCCTTGGTTATATTCTTGTTCTTAGATTGGTAATATTGTAATAATCTAAAACTCTTTGCAACAACAGTCCCTTTAAAAACATCCGAATCAATATCAAAAACTAAATATTGCTTACTTCCCTCAGATGAATTGATAATACCCTTATAAAAAGAATTTTCTTTCTTTGAACATGATATTAATGTTATTAAAAATAACAATAGAATCTTTCTCATATGTATATATTAATTGTGAGTGTTTAATAATTTATTTTCTGGAATAACCCAACTACCATATTGTGTCTTCTTCTTATCACCTAATTTTGCTCCAGCTCTATTTTGGATATTCACAGCATCAATTTCAGAATTATTAAGTCTCGAAGATATACTTCCTCCTTCATGATTAACTTTTGTAGTTCCTATATCTGTAGTTCCCGTGTCATTATCATAACCATGACCTAATAATTCATGTGCTAATGAACTCGCTGGAGTTCTCTCGACATTATTTTTATCAGTCGTTTTATTTGGATTATATTTTGTCAATGAACCTTGTGGTTCTTTTAAAATCGTTTTAGCCTCACTATCTGCAATATTGGAATTCCCTTGCCCTGGACTATCCGTATTAGTAATCACGTGTTCATTATCACTATTTTCCAATGTTTCTAATCTACCAGCTAATTCAGAATCCCCACTGTTTTTAAGAGCATTTAAATCATCTACCACACCTCTTACATATGTATTGCATGTTGAACATACATCTCCTCCTTCATTAAATACATCACCATCTCTATATTCAACTTCTTGTGTGTTTCCATCTTCGTCTTCGTACCTAATAATAATTTTATCTTCAACAGAAGCTTGAGGTGCCATCCCGTCTGGGTCAATAAAAAACACTGGATTGTCAAAAGCATAGTTATATGGACTATGCCTCCTCATTGCTTCTGCCAACGGGTCTAAATTCATCCATCTACCAAGAGCTGGGTCATAGTTCCTAGCAGATACGTCGTACCAGTCTAATCCTAATTCATCTTGGTATTCTTTACCTCCAAATCCATACTTATGCTCACGTCCAGTAATAACGTTATTATACCCTTTATGTTTCAGTCCAAAAGGATAGTAGTTGTTCTCGAGGGGTATTTCGTAATCAGAAAGTTACCTGTTATTCTATTCCTTTGATTAGTTTTTAGTTAATCATTTCTTATCCTACATTTTTACGTTTAGATAACTTCTAAAAATTCGAAATCTTCGAAACTTCACATCTTCTAAAGTCAATTATTTCTTTTCAATGAACGTCAATCAAATATAAGTTAAATGTATTATTCTCACTAACGTTATACATAGATTTTATCGTAAAAAGTTATTGTTTTGTTCTAGTGTCAAAGTAAATAGATAGTACTTGAAACTAACGTAGTTCTCTTAAAAATAAAGTGTGTTTATATTAATCATGATATAATTATCATTTAATATAATTGACACGTTTAAAACGAAGTATTTACAATAAAAAAAAGACACTATATTTCTATAATGTCTTTAGTACTGTTGTGGTGACTAATAAAATACATCCATAATTAAACCTCTTGATTAAACACCAAACCCAGTGTTATTTATAAGTGTTTTAGGTGCGGTATTTATTCCTTTTCTGCTGTGTAAATCATGACACATTTAACAAATGTATCTTTAATGTTTTTATTTAATTCCCTCATGTTTTCAAATTGTTCCACTTTAATTTGATTACAAATAGTTTTATTAATTTCTACTGGTAATTCTGTGGAATAGCTTTTGTCAAATTTTTCAATAATATCTCGAACTCGAAATTCAACAAACTTTCTCTTGTCTTTTACGCTCAATAAAGTGAAAAATCCTTTATAATCAAACCTAGATCTTAGTTCTGGAGAAATCCTTTTCGGGAAGTCTTCTTTACTTACGTTTGATGTAAAAATTATTATAAAACCATTTAAATCAATTTCTTCAGCTAGAGAACTAACTATTTTTCCATTTTCTAATACATCTAGAAAATAATTGAATAATGTGGCATTAGATTTTTCAAATTCATCTATTAATATTATTCCAGTATCTGAACCTTTTACTCGAATGAATATTTCTCCTTCGTCACTTCCTATGTAACCTCTAGGGCTTCCGATTAATGAATTTAAAGAATTATCACTACTATAGTTTCCGAAATTGATTTTAGCTAATTTTTCTTTACCTTTTAAAGATTTATGGATAGCTCTTGCAACTTCTGTTTTCCCAACACCAGAATCTCCCATTAAAAAAATAGAAAGAATTTTGTGTTCTCCTAACTTATTAAATACTCGAAAATTTCTAATTAATTCTTCAAAGTCTGTTTTGAATTTATCGTGTCCATATATTCTATTTGCGAATGAAGAAGTGAAGTCAGAAATATCTTCATTACTTAAATCAATTATTTTTTTATGCTTTAATTTTTTAGGTTTACTTATTACTTCTTCATCATCTATAACTTCAAATTCTCCAACAATATCTACGTCTTCAAATTCTTGAAAACAAAATCTAAGCTCATATTCAAATAATTTTTTGAAACTTTTGTCTGCTATAAATATTGTTTCTTCTGGAAATTGAGGAAATACAGCTTCGGAATTATATTGAATACCATTAATGTGTGCTAAAGAACTTATATCGACTATTTGAGTATATTCGTCTATTTCTAAAGCATTATCGAAATTTCGTAGGCTTTCTGTAATTGAAACTATTTCTTTCCCTTCTTTTGCTTTTAGGTCTTTATAAAAAGTAAAGTAATTTTTATTGTAAAATAAGAGTTTGTCAATCATTTCAATCAGGAAGTGTTACATTTTGAACTATTGCCAATAAATCTATATAATGAAATTCTTTATTATCTTGATTTGAACTGACGAACAAATGATTAGCATTATCTGTTTTTGTTGTGTATTGACTATCTTGAATTTCTTGAATTTCGTTCTCTCGTGAGCTATTCAAACTTTGCATATTACCAACTTCTTGGAAAAATTCAAAAGAGTTCTTTAGTGAATCAACTTTGATTTTTCCTTTATATAAACCGACTATTGAAACCTTACCAATGAATAAATCATCTACACTATAAGAACTTTCAAATTCACTTTCAAATGTATGTGGAATTTTAACTAATAATTCTTCTTCTGAATCGTTAATTGTTCCTCTTATTTTATACGCATAATCTTTAAACATTGAGTTGAAAAGATTATTAATGTCAAAACCATCTGCTCCAGGAATATTCATTCCTTTAAAGGAACCACTTGCAAATAATTTTACTGTTCTTAATTCTGCTTCATTTTCTAATGAAAGATTAACGTTGTCTATTTTAATCAGTTTACCTTCTTTTAATTGTGAAAAGTCCTTAACTGTTTGACTTTTTTCTATTATTTCATTTAAAATAACGGATTTAGTAGTTTTTATTTCGAATGTTTCTAGCACTTTTTGAGAGTCAGATTTGGTATTCTTCCTTCCTGCTTCTAATTCTGCATTGAACATCGTTAAAAATTTAGCTCCTAATTTCCCACGATAATCAATATCTTTACCTGTGACGTGGTCGGTTTGCTCTTCTCTACTTAGTGAAATAACATTACTAAGCATCATTTTAATTTCATAAACTTTCGGGAAGTTTATATAATAAATATTGAATATCATTAAGTTAGTTTTTTTTCTTTTGCATGTTTTTTTTGCATTGCACACAACGTATGTATAAACGGAACTGTTCCACTTATTTACCAAAAATACGAAATAAAGAGGTAGAAGATATCAAAGATTTAGAACGGATGAAATTTAATAACATTCTTATTTAACTTTTGTATCAATCTACAACAATAGTGGTTACTCCATTGTCAAAAACAAATCAACTTATTAACTACTTATTAAACTAAAGATGTGAATATCTCGGAGATTTTAAAGATATCATGTTTGGTTACGACTTGATGTATAAAAACCATATATACACGTTTGTCTGTTGTCTATTGAGATTAAACAACTGTACTTCCAATCAAGTACTTTGATAAACAAGTTATGTCGTATTTCTTTTTAGGTTTCTTTGAGTGCCTTCTTGTTTATAATTATCAAAAAGACACTGAAAGTAAACCTTTATTATTTTAATTCTGGTATTGAGTTATCTTCTAAAATATACAATTGTTCTGTATCAGATATTCTTCCACTATTACCGAACCCACAATAATATTCATCATCCAAAGTTTTAATTCCTATTTTACCTTCATAGTATGTCATTTGAAATTTACAATCTCCAAAATCAGTACTTTCAAATATTGTAGTATTATCGTTCAAATCTGCCATCCCTTCGAGATATCCAGAACTAGATTCACTGTATAATTCTAATGTAAATAGTACTTGTGATGTAGTTAACTCTACTATTTTTAATGTTCCGAACTCTTTATAACCATAAGTACCTGTTATGTTACTTTGTTGTTTTACTCTTTGTAGAATGTAAGGTTTATTCAATTCAGAAAAATTCTTATGTACTATATAATCCTGTTCAATTATTTTTGGTTTATTCTGTACAGGATAGAAGTATATATTTTCTTCATATAATGACCTCTTTTGATTGATTAGGTAATAGAAAATATGTACCTCATAGTTATCAATTTTTCTATCTACATTTTCATCATAACCGACACCACTAACCAAGTCACTTAATTTGATTTTTGATTCAATAGTGAAGTTCATTCTCTGATTTTGGAACCATCCTTTTCCTTCATAGTTGTATATCATTTGACCAGCAAAATTGAACTGACTATCAAACTTAACTTTAGATTGAAGTACTCCTTGTGAACCGAACTCTACTTGTAAATTGTAATACCCTTTAGATTTACTGACAATTAGATCTTTTTGAAGTAGTGCCGCTCTATTTCCTGTAAACTCTGTTTGTTTAACGTAGAACTTCTCGAAAATGTGTTGATCTTGACTATAACCACTAAGTGTAGTTAGTAATAGAAGTAGTAATAAGTGTTTTTTCATCTTGACGATTTATGTTTCACCGAAACCCCTATGTGAATGTTTATAAAATAAAAAAGCGCGAGGTTTCAAACCTTGCCAATTGAGAGGTATCGCCAAACACCTAATCACCAGCAAGTACTAACTCACGCCAAAGCATGAGCGTATCTACTTGATGCTCTGGTGATTTTAAAAATTTGGCGATTTTCTCAATTCGAACAACAGCTTACGCTATATCAATATGTATGTATTATTATTTACTTATACCTAATGTTTTATTTAACGTAAAAGTACAATTTAATCTCAATATACTGATAATAAAAAAGCTCCTCGTAAATCGAGAAGCTCTATCGTAATTAGCTAAGTTTCCTATAGTGTCCTTGCTTATAGCGTTCTATAAGACCATACTGCTGAAATTTTCTTAAATGACGTTGGAGAGTGCCACTTGGAATATCTCTTTCATTAGCTTTATCAAGAGCATCTTGATAAGTAAATTCATCAGATAAACTATCTAGGAGTTCTTGCTGAACGGTCTTTAATTTACTGTAGTTTGTATTTAATTTTGGCAACTGTAAATAGATACTTTCTGCTTGATTAATTAAGGTATCTATAATTGATAAGGACAACTCAAAATCGACCTCATTACAAACTATTTTTGTTGGTACATTGTTGCTTCCGATATACCTGCTAACACTTAATATCATAGCTATTCGAAAACACATACTACCTAGTCTTCTTATTAATGAGAGGCTGTCATCACCCAATAAGACATAAAATTTATTATGCTGTTTTTCAAAATAGTTTTTAAAACGAACCCTACCTTGATCCTCTGTAAATTCGAACTCTATTTCTGAGTGATTATCATAAAACTCTAATAACTCTCTAGATAGTTGAGTATAGTAAATAGACAAGTCTTCCTTACTCTCAAATACATCTTTAAAAATTGGAACTAGAGGAAACTCATAAAAGAAGAAACGGCTGAAAAGTCCATTTTCTACACTAGGAATGAATTGAAATAATTGATTCTTAGTTCCTGATATGGCAACTGACAGTCTAGGGTTCTCTATATCCACATCATCATCAACTCTTCCTTTATTAATAGCTTCATTTTCATAGGCATTCCTTAATACTGATGTAAAGTCTCCCCAAGTTTTATTTGAAATAGAATTATTTAATGCATCTGCTTCGTATTCCAAAATAACTCCTGTACCATCATTATTATCTATAGAATTTATCATTGCAGATGAGCTAGCATTCCCAGGTATAAAAAACCTTTCTCTTATAGGTTTATCTCCCGATTCACCGTCTTCTTTATATTGAACCAATTCTATTTTATATTTTTCTTTATAACGGTCTTCAAAACATTTGCCTAGTGTCCTACTGTGTTTCATGCAACCTTTTCCAGCACTTGCAGGAGCAGTAAAGAACCCCATCAAATTGGAAGACATTTTTTTCCTATCATATATCCCATGTACTTTGAATATATTACCTAATACGCATATTGCAGATAAGAAAATAACGTCACGCTCATGACTCATTTTATGAGGCTTCACCAACCTCTGAAGAAATTCTGAAGCCTTATTATAAATACCTTGATCTAGGCTTAACCTATGAGTAACTTCAATACTATCATTTTTCTTTTCTTCTGTTTCTTCCGTTTTGGCTTTTTCTTCAGGAGCTATACTATATAATGATTGAGATTCAGCAACCAGTTTCATTGGCTTATCCTCCTCTTCATAATTTTTAATGAATGATAATGGCTCAGGTATACCATAGATATCCCAATTCTCTTCTAAATATTGATCGAGACCCTCAAGTTGTCTGTCTATTTCTTCATTAGAAAGTGTATTAGTAGCAACACTCAATAATTCCGTTTTCTGTTGAAAGGCTTCTTGATTACTGTCTATATATAACTTCTTATCCTCTGCAAAGGTTAGCAAGAGTTCTTGAAGCCTAATTCTATTATTAGTTAAATCAGCCTTTAAAAAATCTGCTACATCTTTAATATGCTCCTCTCCTTGCTTTAAGATTGATGATAAATTAGCTATTTCACTATGAGTTTCTTTAGCTAACCTTTCTGCCTCACGTTTTCCAGTCTCATCTGTATCAAATAGGATAACGGTTTTATATCCAGACTTATAAAACTCTTTTATCATCCTTTTAGACATCTTTGAAGATTCACTATTTAGTGCTATAGCCTCATGTCCTGAAGCTATTACGCATAATGCATCTTTAAAACCTGCACATACAAATAAAGGAGTGTTTGGCTCAACATGATCTAAGGCAGTACCTAAATAGTAATTACTAGGTTTTGTGCCTGCATAGAGAAACCCTTTAGGATTTGGAGTATAAACCTTAATGCAAGTATCAGATAGTTTATAAGCAAAACTCAAATTATTATAGTCGTAGCGACGTTTCCTTTTTCTACCGTTAACAAAGTGTTCCGTATAACCTCTAAATATATATACATTATTGGCTTGCAAAATATCTTTCCCAACTCCGTATTGAGCCCAATAGGATAACTCTTCATTTGTCCACTCTTTAGTATGTAGTTCAATTTTCTTTAGAAAATCAACCATTTTCTTAGGCTTCTCTGCTACATGAAAAGGTTCTAAATCCTTTTCATTAAAAAGCTTCCACATTTTATTCAGAAGTAACTTAAAATCTTTTACAATATCTAGTTGCCAATACTCTGCATAAAAATCGAAAACATCTCCAGAATAATGTGGATTTCCAAAGTCGTGGTGTCTCCATCCACCTTTTTCTCCCAAGTAGAAGTTTAAGCTTGGATTGGAATCACCATATAGAGGATTTAAAACAGGGACACTTCTTGTTCCACATGCTTTTAATTTTAGTTTGTCCTTTACTGCTATTCTGTATAGCGTTAGACCTTCTTGTGTTGCTTCTAGCAACGTTTCTTTACTTAAAATAGAATTTTTCATCATATAAAATTTATAATTATTTGATGTAAATTTATTTCAAGAGAAGAGTTTTGAATAGGATAGTATGGGACACTATCCTAATAGTCATACTATTTTTCGTTCAGTTTAATGATGAATTTACCGAAATCTTCCATATGTTCAGAAATGCCTGTATTTTCGTTTTTTATTCTAGACCTGATATCAGCAATTTTCTTTGGTAATTTCTTTTTACCTTTATTATAAATAACAAATACATAGTTGTTCTCTGCGATATTAGCAACATGTTTATCGCTTATTAAATTCTGCCTTATTAATAGGTATAGAAAGGTTCCAAAATCCTTAGAGGATTGAAACCATTTAATTTCAAGTTTTCTTGTAATCGTTTTTCCAGAAAATGCTAATTCAAAATCTTCTCTACTTGTATTATTATCTATTATAGATTTGTCAATTAAATAATTGTAAATCTTTATCAAGGAGTTCTTATTATTGGAATTTTTTGGAGTATGATATGTAAAAGTTAAGAATCCATTTTTAGTTTCTTTAGTATAGATATAAGTATAACCAAAACGAATCATCTTTTTTATATGCTGTCTAATTAACACATATAAATCAGCATTAATATAAGCGTCAAAGCATATGTTTTTTTCAAACTCTAGAGGCACTTCAATTACAGAATAGTCTCTAATAGAGCTATTCATATAATCTTTTGCTAGGATTCTAAAAGTTCCATAACAGTCATTATCATTTGATATGATATGTTTATATGTAGACTGTAAATCATCAAACGGATCAAATCTATCTTTAATCATTTGATCCAAATAAGACAGAACTTCTTTTAAAAAGAACTGTTTATCCTTGGAACTCCTTAACTCTTCTTCTATTAATGTAAATTTTTCACGTTTCTTTTCAAGTATAAGGTCCTCATAGATACGTTTCTGTTCGGCTTGAATTTTATCCAATTCTTCTTTAGGAATATTTTTATTAGCGTTTTTGATGAAGCTCAAGTCAGTAGGAAATCCCCCTTTTAACCAATTCTCATATGTTTTTGCTATTTCTCCCATTTATTCACTTTGTTCAAAAATAACAAAGTATTATCTATTTGATTCTTCATAGGTGGAGAATCTGAAGAAAGTAACTATTTGGAGATTTGTCCAAATAATGTTTACAACGACAATTATTTGGTTGTTTCGTTCCGTAATATCAAAAGATAGCTGATCGTTATGTTTTAATTTAAAATCGTAAATAAATGAAAACGTTAGCAATCTACACTCGTGTTAGTACCGTCAACCAAACTAACCAAAACCAAATTTTATCGTTAAAGGCATATGCAGAAAAACTAAATGTAAGTTTTACTGTATTTGAAGAAGTTGAGAGTACTCGTAACACTAGACCAATCAAAAAGAAACTGCTAAATGATCTTAGGAAACGAAAATTCGATGGAGTCATCGTGTATAAATTAGATCGCTGGGCAAGAAGCAGTCGAGAACTCATTTTAGAAGTAAACGAACTAATAAACAAAGGAATTGAGTTCTACTCTTATAGTGAGAATATAGACTTCACAAGTGCAACAGGAAAACTACACTTCAATATCCTAAGTGCCTTTGCTGAATTTGAAA
>Ga0209291_1003323_pt1 | contig 12049 bp, 9 predicted proteins | sample GOMGulsemesocosm_FD_184633 | JGI IMG/M metagenome (GOLD analysis project Ga0209291, IMG submission 184633) | Methane-oxidizing microbial communities from mesocosms in the Gulf of Mexico - GOM9B Gulf of Mexico (SPAdes) (version 2) | ecosystem: Environmental > Aquatic > Marine > Cold seeps | place... | reverse complement strand
AAGCATTTTTAAATTTTGTTAGGCTGTCTTTGAGGGGGAAACCACTACTTTTACCTTCACTAAAGGCATCTTGAGCCTGTTGTCTTAATTCACCTTGTAAAGATAATTTGTCCATATAAGCACTGGCAAATTGAATTTCATGTTTTGAGACTAAGCCATTGGCTTTAGCTATGTAGCCCATCACTGAAAATGTAGTGTAGAAAAATGCTGCTTGGCGCTTATTTTCAGCACCTTTACCGTTTGATAAATGGCTAAAATCGAGTGAACGGCCCTTATCAAAATTATGACCAATAAACATGCCTATTATTGCGCCAAGTAGGTTTTTACTCAGCATAAATCCAAATAAGAAGCCTAAAAGTTTTCCCCATATTCTCATGTTTAATATTACCTGTTTGTGTTATTTATTTAAAAAAGCTAAACGCTCTGGCGTACCAACATCGGTCCACGTACAGCTAAGTAAACTTGCTGAAACTTTCTGTTGGCTGACTGCTTTTTTGAGCATTGGGCCAAGCTTTAATGATTGTTTGGTATGTTCACCGCTAAAAAAATCAGGATGAAATACACTTAAACCACTAAAGGTGAAAGTTGATTCATGCTTTATTGTTGAGTCTGGCAGATGTTCAATATTTTTTAGTTGATGGTTATCAAAGATAAAATCACCATTTTTATTATGTTCTGGGTTTTCAATTAAACCAATGTGCGCTAAGCAATCATCGGCTAATGTTGGCATGTCAGAAAAGTTGAAGTCAGTGAATACATCACCATTAATTAGCATAAATGCTTCATTAGCATGATTTGCTCCAGAACTATTAGTTAGCAAGGGTAGCGCCTTTATAATACCTCCTGCGGTTTCGAGTGCACCTTGTTCTTCATGACTATAAGTAATATTCACGCCAAATCTTTCACCCTTGCCTAAATAGGCTGCAATCATTTCACCTAACCAAGCATAATTAATAACAATTTCGGTAATGCCGCATTGCGCTAGCTTTGTAATATGATATTCAATTAAAGGGATCCCATGCACTTTTAACAGCGGCTTTGGGCAAGTGTCAGTTAATGGTCGCATGCGTTCGCCACGACCAGCGGCTAATATCATCGCTTTCATTTAGTTACTCTGATCTGTATTGGTTAGAGATATTTTTAGACGTTTATCTTCCATAGCCGGCAGTATTTTTTTGATCAGCAATTGGTTTAAAAACTTAAATTCATCATATTGCTGGCTAATATCTACAAGATAACTGAGCGTTAAAGGAATATCATTAAGGTAACCACTTTTACCATCACGATGATGCAAACGGGCAAATATTCCACTGGCTTTAAGGTGGCGTTGCATTCCGGTTAGGTCAAACCACCGTTGCCATTGTGCTAAAGTTATATGGGCTAAAAGAGGTTGCTGTGAAGAAACTAGCTCAATATAATATTGCAATAAATTCGCTATTTTTTCTTGAGGCCATTTTATATAACAATCACGTAGTAATGACACTATATCGTAAGTTACTGGGCCAATTACAGCATCTTGGAAGTCGATAATTCCAAGCTCTCCGCTTTCTACTACCATAATGTTACGGCTGTGATAATCGCGATGTATCAATACCTGTGGCTGTTCTAACATGTTCTTATTCAGTACAGTAAAGCAGGTATCTAATTGTGTTTGTTCTGATTCAGACAAAGTGATAGATAAATGCTTTTCAATGAGCCATTGTGTAAATATATCGAGCTCTCGTTTTACGAAAGCTTGGTCATAATGAGCAATGTCTTTATCTGCTGCGCTCATCCCTAAATGAACCTTGGGCAATATATCGATAGCCTGTTGGTAAACACTTGACATATTTTCTTGGGTAAGTGTTTCACTTAATAAAATGTTGCCAAGATCTGATAAACAAAAGAACCCGAGTGACAAATCTACAGCAATAATCTCAGGGACCAATATATCTTGCTGGCTAAGTAACTTTTGCATAAATAGAAAAGCAGGATTATCTGACATATCAATAGGAGCATCCACAGCAATGAATGACTTTCCTCGATGAGAAAAACGATAGTAACAACGGAAACCTGCATCACCAGACATTGGGGCTAAGGTTATAGTGTCCGTTGACAGTTGTTGGCATAACCAATTTTGTAGAATGTCAATTCTAGAATTTAACAAGCTTCTATATTCCTAATAAGATGATAACAAGTGAATTTGGGGTAAACACCGACAATATACCCAATTAGCACAGTAAAGAAAATTGCTATATTATCTGGTTGTTTGCGTATAAAATATCGTTCGCTCATTATTTTATTGCTTTATTCATTTACCAATCGGACTGTTAATGTCATTTCCGCGCCATTTAATTTTAATATTTTCTTATTTATCAATAACTAACTATTGTTACGCTCAAGACAATAGCGATGCATTAAGCGATATGGCTCAATGTCCCGTACCCAAATATCCGCAGTTGTCAGTTGAAGCTCTGGCGGATAACTCTAAATCTATTACAATTTTGGCTGAAAACTCAGAGATCAATAAAGATAAAATAGCCAAGTTTGCTGGTAACGTGATGTTACTGAGAGACCAACAAGTTATTTTAGCGAATGAAGTTGAGCTAAACAGAGAAACGTCCACGGTGAATGCTCGAGGTAATATTCACTTTCAAAACAGTGGCGTGGATATTTTTGCAGAGCAATTAATGTTAAGCGACTCGTTAAACGCCACGACCTTAATTGATACTAAGTATCAACTTGTTGGTATGGCGGGGCATGGCGGAGCTGAAAAAATATCAGTTTCTAAGTCAGGCACATTATCATTATTGGGCTCATCTTTTACCACGTGTTATGGGTCAACGCCAGACTGGCAGATGAATGCAAGTGAAATTAATATTTCGAAAGATGAAAGATATTTAGAGGCCTACAACGCGAGATTCTCTCTTTTCAATGTTCCTGTTTTGTATCTTCCTTATTTTACCATTCCTATCGGAACAGAAAGGCAATCAGGTTTTTTATACCCTGAAATAGCCACTTCAAGTAACTCGGGTTTTCAAACATCGATACCTTACTACTGGAATATTGCCCCTAATATGGATGCCACCATTACGCCTAAGTATATGTCAAAGCGAGGAGCTCAGTTAATTACGGAATTTCGTTACTTACATGAACAACAAAATGGACAAATTGATCTTGAATACTTAGCTCAAGACAATGAACTAGAAAACAACAATGATGCGCGTTATTTGGCACGAGTTCAGCACATTGGTACTTTTGCAGACCGATTTAGAGCTTATATTGATTACACTACGATTAGCGATGATAACTATTTATTAGATATTGGCAGTAAGCATTATAATTCTAACGATGCCTATTTATATCAGACGGGTGAACTGGCATATTTCGCTGATAGTTGGCAGGCCAAAATTAAGTTACAAGATTTTGAAGTGCTAGGTGATAATCAAACTAGCTATCAAACCTTGGCGCATATAGAAATGGATAGCCATCAAGAAATTGACTTTTTGTCAGGATTATTTGATGTGTATTCCGAAATCAGTAACTTTGAAACTTCTGATAAAAACTTACCTACAGCGCAAAGGTATCATGTTGAAGCTGGATTTACCTTTCCTTTAATAACCCCTGCGTGGTTTTTAAATTCAGAGTTCAAAGTGCTGCAAACTAATTACGTGCAAGATAATATTCCATTATCGAGTGATCTCGAAAAAAATGTCAGTCGAACGCTACCGAAAGTGCGCTTTCACGGTGGCGTTAATTTTGACCGACAGGCTAACTTCTGGGGAAGTGGTTTTACGCAAACCCTAGAGCCACAATTACAATATTTATATATACCTGATAAAGATCAGAGTAATATCGGTGTTTACGACACGACAAACTTACAAGATGATTATAACGGTCTATTTCGCGATAAACGTTTTAGTGGTTTAGACCGTATTGCTCAAGCAAATCAATATTCTTGGGGGATAACGAGTCGATTGTTAGACAGTGCGAATCAAGAACAACTACGTATGAGTTTAGGGCGTATTGTTTATCTCAATAATAGTAACTTTACGCTAGATGAAGAAAAAGAAGTTGCCGTAGATGAATCTGCATTAGCGGCAGAAGTATACGCACGTATCAGTCGAAAGTGGCAGTTTAGTACTGATATTCAATACAACGCAGAAGATGATGTAACTAATAAAAGTCAAACCAGTATTGATTACCTTATTAATAAAAATCAAACAATTCAATTGAACCATCGATACAGTCGTGATGTCTCAGGTATGACACTTGAGCAATTATCGCTGGCAGGGAACGTTCGAATTAATCAAAATTGGCAATTTATAGCAAGAATAACGCAAGATCTTAAACAAAGCCGAAGTATTGAATCTTATGCTGGGTTACAGTATCAAAGCTGTTGTTGGTCGGTGAGTTTTGCATATCACCGTTATATTAATGCTAATTTTGATGAACAATCTAATGACAATGAAAATCGCGATGAATTTGACAGTGGTTTCATGCTAAGATTTAGCATGAAAACACAAGATATTACAGATATGTTCAATTCAAGTATATTTGGCTATAAACGCCCTTACTTTCTCAATAATTAAATATAAGAAATAGAAGATACATGAAAAAATTATTAAAAAGTTTACTAGTAACGACCGTTTGTACGGCAATCTCATTAACCACAGTTCATGCTGAAGAAATTGAATTGGATCGCGTTGCCGCGATTGTAGATGGTGGTGTTGTTTTAGAGTCTGAAGTTAAAGATTTACTGAGTACGATTAAAGTACAGGCTAAAAAAAGCAATCAAGATTTACCCTCTGATAAAGCACTAAGAGTTCAAGTTATCGACAAACTGATAAATGACAGCTTAATAATGCAAATTGGTGAACGCATGGGCGTGCAAGTAAGTGATGCTCAATTAGATGAAACGCTGACTAATATGGCTAAAGAAGAAGAGCTTACTTTAGAGCAATTTCGCCAGAAAATAATCAGCGATGGCACTGACTATGATAAATACCGAGAGCTAGTGCGCACTGAAATTATTTCAGGAGAGGTGAGCCGAAGTAGTGTTCAACGTCGTATCTATGTTTCGCCGCAAGAAGTTACAAATCTAATTTCTTCAATGAAAGAGCAAACGAATAATGATGTTGATTATCGTTTAGGGCATATCTTAATTAGTTTCCCTCCTGAGCCGACACAAGTTGATATGAACGAGACGAAAGTTCGAGCTGAGAAAGTTATTGAATTACTCAATAAAGGCAGTGACTTTACTAAAATAGCGATAGCGTCTTCAGGGGGCACTAATGCACTTGAAGGTGGTGATTTAGGTTGGAAAAATATCAATGAGCTACCGACACTATTTTCTGAAATCATTGACGGTGAAAAGAAAGACGCTGTATTAGGCCCAATCCGTACAGGACTCGGTTTTAGCATCGTGAAAGTTATAGATGTTCGCGGTCGAAAAATCCTTGAAATAGAAGAGGTTAAATCACGCCATATTCTAATTACGCCTTCAATTATTATAAGTGAAGCAAAAGCTGAAGCCATGTTACAAGACTTTATGGACAAAATTAAAGCAGGTGAAGCTGATTTTGCTGATTTGGCTAAAGAGCACTCTGAAGATGGTACTGCTGTACGAGGTGGTGACTTAGGTTGGTCTGATCCTAATGCTTATGACCCTGCATTTAAAAATGCTTTAGCTAAGTTAAAGATTGATGAAATACACAAACCTTTTAGATCATCCTTTGGATGGCATATTGCGCAACTGACCGGACGAAGAACATTAGATGCAACTAAGCAAATGAATCAAAAAAGAGCATACCAAATTCTCTTTAACCGTAAATTTGGTATGGAAAGCGCGCGTTGGTTAAAAGAATTACGTGATGATGCCTATGTTGATATTTTTGCAAGAGATTAAATTATAATGACCAAACGTATTGCTATTACACCCGGTGAGCCTGCAGGTATTGGCCCCGATTTAGCTATCGCTATAGCTCAGCAAGATTGGCCTGTTGAGTTGGTTGTTGTTGCAAGTAAAAAGTTAATGTCGGCACGTGCTGAAAACTTAGGTTTACCGTTAACATTGCTTGATTATGACCCAAGTATTTCAGCACGACCACAGCGAGCAGGTACGTTAACCATATTATCGGTAGACATGGCTGAACCTTGTATTCCTGGCGAACTTAATGCTCAAAACGGTGCATACGTTATTGAAACATTAAGAGTTGCTAGTGAGAAAAATATATCAGGTGAGTTTGACGCTGTTGTTACAGGTCCTGTTCATAAAGGATTAATTAACCAGTCTGGTATCGCCTTTAGTGGTCATACTGAATATTTTGCTCTGCAAGCAAATTGTTCTGATGTGGTGATGATGCTAGCGACGGAAGGTTTGAGAGTTGCACTTGTTACTACACATATCCCACTTGCCTATGTTTCAAAGGCAATAACTACCGAGCGTTTGCAAAAAGTTACTCGTATTCTCCATACTGATTTAAGGACTAAATTTGGTATCTCTGAGCCTAGAATTTATGTTTGTGGTATTAATCCGCATGCAGGTGAAGGCGGACATCTCGGCAAAGAGGAAATAGAAGTGATGATTCCTGCTTTAGATGAGTTGAAGGCGGAGGGCATTCATACTATTGGTCCATTACCTGCTGATACTATTTTTCAGCAGAAATACTTGGATGATGCCGATGCCATTTTGACTATGTACCATGATCAAGGTTTACCCGTTTTAAAATACAAAGGTTTTGGTTCATCGGTTAATATTACTTTAGGTTTACCCTTTATTCGTACATCAGTGGATCACGGCACTGCATTAGAACTTGCAGGGACAAACTCTGCTGACTCAGGTAGTTTCATCGAAGCTATTAATACCGCCATATATTTAGCAAACAATCAATCATGAATAATAAAACACATTTAGGCCATCAGGCCAAAAAACGCTTTGGACAAAACTTCCTTCATGACGAAGGAGTGATCAGCAGAATCGTTGATGCTATTAACCCTGAACCTGGCGAAAATCTTATCGAAATCGGCCCCGGCCTAGGCGCATTAACCGAACCTGTTATTGACAGAGCTGGACCTATATCGGTTGTCGAACTTGATAGAGATCTTGCTCACCGTTTACGTCATCATCCATTCCTAGCTTCAAAAATAACGATTCATGAAGCGGATGCACTTAAATTTGATTTTAGTGAGATAGCTAACGATGAAAAGCCATTAAGAATATTCGGTAACTTGCCTTATAATATTTCTACTCCATTGATCTTTCATTTATTAACGTTTAAAGACTCAGTGAAAGATATGCACTTCATGTTACAAAAAGAGGTTGTGCAACGTATGGCGGCGAGCCATAACTGCAAAGCATATGGCCGACTTTCAATTATGACGCAGTACCAATGTCAGGTAATTCCTGTCATGGAAATAGGTCCTGAAGCTTTTAAGCCTGCACCTAAAGTTGACTCTGCTATTGTTCGTTTAATTCCTCATGGTGAAATTAAGAATCCGGTCAAAGATATTAAATCTTTAAATCAAGTATGTTTGGCTGCGTTCAATCAGCGCAGAAAAACTATTCGTAACAGCTTTAAAAAACTATTTACGGTCGAACAATTAACAGCACTAGATATAGATGCAACCTTACGTCCAGAAAACTTACCTATTAGTGATTATATTAAACTCGCCAATTTTTTAACTGATAATCCGGTAGAGTTATGACCATTGATTCATCACCTATAACATCAGAATCTATTGATCTTAATCATGATGTTTCGGTGAGTGTAAAAACTGAATATATTGCATCACAATTCATTGAGCATGAAAAACACTACGTTTTTAGTTATAGCATCAGCATTACTAATAATGATAGTAAGTCTGTTAAGTTACTCTCTCGGTACTGGTTGATCACCGACGGTGATAACAAAACATCAACCGTTGCAGGTGAAGGTGTCATTGGTAAACAACCGACAATAGAACCTGAACAAACGTTTACTTATACCAGTGGCTGTATATTAAAAACACCTGTTGGTACGATGGAAGGTCATTATCAAGTAGTTGATATTGACAATAAGCTGCAGCAAGTTGAAATCCCCGTTTTTGGCTTAGCCAAACCTAATACCTTAAATTAATAGCGATACTGCTTATGGCAATCTATTTCGTTGGTGATATTCAAGGTTGTTTTAAAGAGTTATGTGCTCTACTTAGCCAAGTGGACTTTAATCCTAAAAAAGATCAACTATGGGTCGCGGGTGATTTAGTTGCAAGGGGCCCTGACTCCTTATCGGTTCTTCGATACATCAAATCATTAGGGGATAGTGCGAAAGTTGTTTTAGGTAATCATGACCTTCATCTACTTGCTATTCATGCTGGTCTGAAAAAAGCAAAACCTTCAGACCTACTGAGTGAACTTCTTCTTGCTGAAGACGTTGATGAATTATTAAATTGGTTAGCACAACAGCCTCTGGTACAAAAACTTCCTAATGAAAATGTTTACATGAGCCATGCGGGTTTACCTCCGCATTGGTCTGCAGAACAAGCTTTGAAACACGCTGACGTAGCATCTTCTTATATCGCATCAGCCCAAAGGGTAAAATGGTTAAAGGTGATGTATGGTGAAAAGCCAAATCAATGGACAATGGCCGTAACTGATATTGAAAAATTTCGCTTTACGGTAAATGCACTAACAAGAATGCGCTATTGCCAACTTGATCATAGCTTAGAGTTTTCATGTAAATCGGCATTGAATGAATCCCCTGAACATATAAAACCTTGGTTTGAACTTACAAGCCTAAACAAAAGCTACAGCTGGATATTTGGTCATTGGGCAGCATTAATGGGAGAATGCTCAACGAAGAACATCTATGCTTTAGATACAGGCTGCGTTTGGGGAGGGCACTTAACCTTATTAAGGTGGTCAGATAAAAAACTCTTTATTGAACATTCACATAATAAAAAGTAAAGTAAAAAAACTTGCGATAAAGCAACAACTAAAGGTGAAAAATAGAGTAAGCTTGTTATACTGAACTTTATGGCTAATTATTTCTAAAGATTAGCCGATATCTACCTAGTAATATAGTCAAAGGTTAAACGTAAGTATATTAACTGAATAGCTACAGATACATTAGAAATAACGACCATCATGGTTTAAACACATACTCACAATATCTATCTACACGGTGACATTTATGAATTTAACGGTAGCAATGAAAATAATGGGTGGTTTCGCCATTATTGCTGTTTTACTGGTAATAACTAGTGCTATATCTTTAATGAATTTAAATACAATTCATCATTCAACCTTACAGCAAAGTGAGTTGGCTATTCCAACGTTACAAGGTAGTAATAAGCTTGCAAATACATTAACGCAAATAGGAAATTTAACATTACGGGCTTATTATCAAACAGAATTAACACCACTCAATAATAACTTATCTTCATTTAACCGTGATAAAAGTGGTTTTGCTACAGAGCTCAAAAAGTTAAAAACGGTCGTGCAAAAAGAAAACTCGTTATTATCTAATTTACGAAAGGTTGACTCTGTATACAGCAAATTAGAACAAGAAATTGAAACGGTATTTAGTAACCGTCAAATTAGCATTGAAGAAGCGCTAATATTAAGTGAGAAAATAGATAACTTAGAAGAAAAAGCAGATGATGCAGCTACGTTATTGTTAGACCTTGCCGATCACGACTTAGCCGATACTAAATTACAACGTGCTGTTGAACTCGGTGAGCATATTGAAACATTGCTTAATGGTGTGGTGAGCTCAGGTTTTGAATACAAGGAATTAATCGATATTCAATCAACTGAATTAGTTGGCAGAGAAATTAGCAATGCATTCGTTGATGTAGAAAAGTCATTTATCGATATCTTTTCTGAATTAAAAGGCAAAGGTCTAGATGATGTTGCCGATGACTTACAATTTGCACTAACAGAGTTAAGAGATTTAATAAATTCAGATGACGGTATTTTTGCTCATAAGGAAAAGCAGTTACTCGCACTGAAAACGGCGACTGAAAACTTAGATGCTGCTGAAAGTGATATTAAGAAAGCAAATGATATTCTAGCTAAGCAGGTCGATCTAGCTAATCAAACCGCATTAGCAGCAGGTCAATTGGTTGATGACAAAGTGGGGGAAGGTAATACACAAACAACATTAATAATGGTTGTTTCTATTATTGCAGCAATTGCTATCGCATGGTTTACATTAATCAGTATTACTCGCCCATTAAGTCGAGTGAATAAAATGCTTAACATTGTCGCTTCTGGAGATTTATCGCATAAACTCGATGAAAGTGGTAAAGATGAATTTGCTGAATTATCACGTAACTGTAATTTATTAATCGACAGTTTACGTAACCTGATTCAAGGTATCGTCAGTCGCTCTACGCAACTAGCTACTGCCGCTGAAGAAACATCTGCGGTAACTGCACAAGGTACAACAGCCATAGCTGAACAACGTTCTCAAGTTGAGCAAGCTGCCTCGGCAACGACGCAAATGAGCAGTACATCTCAAAGTGTTCTAGCTAGCGCTAATGATACACTAGGTGAGATAAAGCAAGCTGATGACGAAGCCAAACGTATCAAAGTTATCTCTGAGCGTAATCGTCAAACGATAGAGTTACTCGCCAGCGAAGTTGATGAGGCTTCACAAGTGATTAATAAACTTCAACAAGACAGTGCCTCTATTGGCAGTATTCTTGATGTTATTCGTGGTATTGCTGAGCAAACTAACTTGCTTGCACTTAACGCAGCTATCGAAGCGGCACGTGCTGGTGAACAAGGTCGTGGTTTTGCTGTTGTTGCCGACGAAGTTAGAACATTAGCAAGTCGAACACAAGAATCAACACAAGAAATTCAAAATATGATTGAAGTACTGCAAGGTGGTGCTCAACAAGCCGTTGGTGTCATGAATACCGGTAAGAAACAAGCGGCCAATTGTGTTGAACAAAGTAGCGAGGCTGAAAAAGCGCTAGAAACTATCACTCATTCTGTACATGAAGCGTTTGACAGAAGTACTCAAATAGCATCAGCAGCTGAAGAACAGAGTGTTGTGGCACATGAGATTAGTGAAAACTTAGAATCAATTGTCGCTATTGCAGAGCAAACAACTGCAGGCGCACAGCAAACAGCTGAATCAAGTAATGAAGTGGCAAAATTAGCCGAAGAGTTACAACAATCAGTGCAAGAGTTTAAACTCTAAAAATGATTGAGTGATATTGGGTACGTTAGCTAGTAACGTTTTCATCAGTGATAAAAAAGGCTTTTACTTTTACAGTAAGAGCCTTTTTATTGTCCTAAATAAAGTACTGTAGCGATTTAATAGTTGTGATAAAAACCATAAGTTTCATTGATTTTGCTGTGTTGCTTATCAGCCCATTCGTAATATTGATGATCGGCTAAATCGCTCGCCGCATCTTTGTCTAATAAAATAACGGCATTCTCGTGCATTTGAAGAGCAGAAGCTGGACACATCGCCGATAGAGCACCTGATATCATATCGTTAACCGCTTTTGCTTTATTCTTGCCAGTTGCCATTAGCAACACATAACGGGCATTCATTATGGTGGCAATACCCATAGTCATCGCCATGGTTGGTTGCTCTTCACCTTCGTTAAATAAACGACTATTATCGGTTAATGTTTGTTGGGTTAATGTTTTTATACGCGTACGTGATGCCAAGCTTGATGTAGGTTCATTAAAGCCAATATGGCCATTGGCACCAATACCCAGTATTTGTAGATCGATACCACCTAGCTCTTGAATTTTTTTCTCATAGCTAAGACCTTGTTCTCTGGGGTTCTGCGTATTGGTACAGGTTGGTAAATAAGTGTTGCTTTGGTTGATATCAACATGATCAAATAAGTGCTCTTTCATAAAACTACGATAGCTTTGAGCGTTATCTGCATTAATATTGTGATATTCGTCGAGGTTAAATGAAGATACGTGGTTAAAGCTTAACCCTTCATTTTTATGCTTGTTTACTAATTGCTGGTAAAGACTGATAGGTGTACTGCCGGTAGCTAAGCCTAATACAGGCTTTTCTTTTTTGTTGATTAGTTCACTGACCCATTGAGCTGC
>Ga0209291_1003321_pt1 | contig 12055 bp, 7 predicted proteins | sample GOMGulsemesocosm_FD_184633 | JGI IMG/M metagenome (GOLD analysis project Ga0209291, IMG submission 184633) | Methane-oxidizing microbial communities from mesocosms in the Gulf of Mexico - GOM9B Gulf of Mexico (SPAdes) (version 2) | ecosystem: Environmental > Aquatic > Marine > Cold seeps | place... | reverse complement strand
AAGATGCGGCGGATACGATTGATGAGCACTTTGAAGCAGCAACCCCTCTGTATAACTTCACCATTGATGGTTTGACTGAGCAAAGCGCCTCCGTTGCTGTGGTTATTCCTCTGTCAGCAGGCACCTTACTGCCAGAGCATGCCGTGTATCGTAAATACAACCAAGTAAACGGTTGGTATACCTTTGTTGAAGATGAAAACAATTACGTTAGCTCAGGCATGAGTGATGAGAATGATAATTGTCCTCCTGCCAATGATGACCGTTATAACTCTGGGTTAAACCAAGGGGATAACTGTATTCAACTGGTCATTGAAGACGGTGGTCCTAATGATGCTGACTTTAGTATTAATGGCTCAGTGGAAGACCCTGGTGCGGTAGCGATTGAACTGCAAAACCAAGCCCCAGAAATTGTTTTATCGGCCAGTTATGATGTCGATGAAGAGACTCAAGTTACCCTTGATGCTTCTCATACCACAGATGCTGAGCGGGATAGCTTAACGTACAGTTGGGTGCAGCTTTCAGGTACAACGGTTGAGTTAACCGATACCGTGGATGCGCAACTTAACTTTATCAGTCCGTCAGTAGCCGATGATGAAACGCTTACCTTTGAGTTAACGGTGAATGATGGTTTTGATAGCAGCAGGCAAATGGTTGAGGTCAACGTTTATCAAGTGAACAAAGCACCAACGGCTGTAATTGATAGTCATGAAACGAGCGCGGAAGAGCAAACAACGATAACGTTGACTTCACAAGGAAGTGACCTTGACGCAGATGAGCTTCACTACCAATGGCAACAAGTATCAGGTGTGGAGATAAGCTTTGATGATGAATATGCATCACAAGTGACCATTACGTTACCCCAAGTGAGTGTTGATGAGGTTATTGAAGTACAAGTAACTGTTACCGATGGTCTTTTATCTACGACCATGGCCACTAGTTTTACCGTGACAAATAAAGTTGAAGTAATTACGGTGACACCTGAGCCTAAGAAGAAAAGTGGCGGCGGCTCAGTGGCTTGGTTGCTTATTCTATTACTGGCAACAAGGATAAAAAGGTCAATTGCGTTAAGACAAGCGGCATAGGCAGATTACAAATGAAGTACTTAACTAAGTATGGTTAGGTACTTCTCTACTCGAAGTTTCTTTAGGAGAGTGAAATGGTTGAACACGGTGTATTATCAATAAAAAATCACCCTGATTATGAAGCTACTATTGAAGAAGTTGTTAATCATGATGTGGATGAAAAACTAATGAGACAAGCGATAAAATACTCAAAAAGAGAAGGGCAAGCTGAAGCCTTGTATGTCCTTTATCGATTAAAAGGAGTTTCAGCTTAAGTTTATTGTTTTAATTCGTTTTGAAATCAAGTGCCTTTATATTATTTAGGTATAAAAGGACATTGCGCTTTAAAAGTCAGCGGCTCCTTTGAAACCGGATGAGTAACGGTTAACCATTGAGCATGTAATTGTAGACGAGGACTTATGGTTAATGCTTGATGATGAGCATATAACCTGTCACCCAGTATGGGGTGTCCAATCGATAACATATGCACGCGTAGTTGATGAGAACGACCGGTGACTGGGGTTAATTCAACGAGTGTGGTGTTTTCGCCATAGCTACTATCGTCATATCCGAGCACTTGGTAATGAGTTAGTGCTTTTTTGCCGTTCTCATGATCTACTTTTTGTTTTGGTCGATTAGGCCAGTCGCAAATTAAGGGCTCTTCAATCGATCCTGATTGTTCTGCAACCTTGCCATAAACACGAGCAATGTAGCTTTTTTGGGTTAACCTTTTCTCAAACTGACGACTAATTTCTACATGAGCTGCCTTATTTAGAGCCATCAATATAATACCCGATGTCGCCATGTCTAAACGATGCACGATAGTCGCTGTAGGCAATATTCGTTGAACTCTATTTTGCAGGCAGTCTTTATGTTCAGGTAAACGCCCGGGCACACTTAATAAACCACTGGGTTTATTAAGTACAACCAGATCATCATCTTGATAGACAATATCAAGATAGGGAGTCATCGGTGGACGATAGATAAAATCAGGATTAGCACTCATATCGCCATATTACCTATAACTGTTATTAAAGCCATTAATTACTGACAACAACCATACGAATCGCTTCAAATTTAAGTTGTGCCTTGTTGATGTAGTTAGATAACTCTTGTTGTTGCAAGCTGAGAAAGTCGAGCTCTTCTTGACGAACACTTGGGTTAATGGCTTTAAGTGCGGTTAATCGTTGTAATTCTTGCTCAAGTTTTGTTTTCATTTCTGTCAGCGCTTTGTCTAAAATGGCGCTTACTTGTTGTTGTGCATGAGCTTCGGCCTTAACAACGAGTGGGCTAACTTGGTCTTTTAATGCCTTCACTAATTGCAAAGCAACTTGCTTTTTAACAGGAGAGAGCTGTTGATCTAAAATAGCTTCGCTGACCTTATCGGCTAAGTCGTTGCCACCTTTATCTACAAGTACACGGATTGGCGTGATAGGTAAATAACGATTAAGTTGTAATTCACTTGGTGCAATCGCCTCAATAGTAAAGATACATTCTAAGAAGAAAGTGCCTACTGGCAATGCTGGGTTCTTTAATAAGCCAATGCTCGAGTTACCAATTTCATCAGCAAGCACCAGATCCATTGCGCCCGTTACCATTGGGTGATCCCATGTCAGTAAATGATAATCTTCACAGGCTAGCGCGGTTTCTCGATGGAAAGTAATGGTGGTTCCATCTTCAGGTAAACAGGGAAAGTTACCCGATAACATATGTTCTGTTGGTTGTAACGCGATGGCATTATCTGATTTATCATCTTGACCAATACCAAATACATCAAGTACTTGGAACATAAATTGAGGTAATTCAGTCTGGTTATCAAGGGCAATTATTTTATCAACGAGCGCTTCGGCTTTACCTTGCCCTGATGAATTTAATTCCAGTAACTTGTCTCGACCTGTTTCAAGGTCTGCTTTAAGTGCTAAATGTTTTTCATGACTTTTTGTCACTAAATCAGCAACGTCATTATCAGTGACAACAGCGGATAAAGTTAACCCACTTAACTGTTCAGAAAACTCTTCAAAAATAGCACGGCCGGTAATACAGGTATGTTCGAAAGCATTTAAGCCCTGTTGATACCATTGGAACAATAAACTCTGCGCAGATTGTTCAAAATAAGGCACATGCAATTGAATGGTTTGTGTTTGACCAATTCTGTCGAGTCGACCAATACGTTGTTCTAATAAATCAGGGTTAGTAGGTAAATCAAACAATACTAAATGGTGAGCGAATTGGAAGTTTCGTCCTTCACTACCAATTTCTGAACATAATAATACTTGGGCGCTATCTTCATCTTGGGCAAAATATGCCGCAGCTCGGTCACGTTCAAAAATGCTTAGACCTTCGTGAAATACAGCGGCACGCATGCCTTCTTTCACGCGCAAAGCGGTTTCCAATTCAGTAGCTGTTTGTGCATGAGCACAAATAACCAGTACCTTTTCTTTATTAAGCGATTTTAGCAATTGGATCAAATGATCAACACGTGGATCAAAATCATACCAAGTTTCTAATCCGTCCAAACCATACAACATTTCCGGAGTCGTTAGGAATTTTGCTTGTGGGCTTTTTTGTAAATTTTCAAAATTGTCACTTAATAGAAAGTCTTCAATTTTCTCTTGGTACTGGGTTGGTAAAGGTAATGGGCAAGCATTTAACTTTCTTTCTGGAAATCCGGTAATGGTATTGCGACTGTTTCTAAAAAGAATACGACCAGTACCATGGCGATCAAGTAACTGTTTTAATATTTGTTGTCTGACATTTTCTTGCGCTTTGGGGTCTTGTGATTGATTAATTTTCGCAAGTATTTCGCTAATGTCACTTTCTTTCAGAAGCTGTTGTAACGTGGTTAACTGTTCATCGGTTAATGTTTCTTTCGCAACAAGCGCATTGGCAGCGTCCGCTACCTCGGTATAGTGTCCTTCTTCTTCAATAAAGCTTGGATAATCATAAAAGCGGTCGGGATCTAATAAACGTAAGCGAGCAAAGTGACTTTCATGACCGAGTTGATCAGGTGTTGCCGTTAATAATAAACATCCCGGTATGGTTTGTGATAACTGTTCAATACACAAATATTCAGTACTGGCGTTATCTACTTGCCAATTAAGGTGGTGGGCTTCATCTACTACCATTAAATCCCAATCTTCCGCGATTAGTGATTCATACCACTGTGGATTATCGGTAATAAAACCAAGGTTTACTAAGACTAATTGCTCTGAACTAAACGGGTTTATTTCTTCACCTTCTTCACCCGAATTTGCGATTTCTTGGCAACGAGTTTCATCAAAGATACTGAACCTGAGATTAAAGCGACGTAACATTTCAACTAACCATTGGTGCATCAATGATTCAGGGACAATAATTAAAATTCTTTGTGCTCGGCCAGTGACCAGTTGTTGATGAATAATCAAACCTGCTTCAATGGTTTTACCCAATCCCACTTCATCGGCAAGTAAAACTCGTGGTGCAAATCGGCTACCAACTTCTTCTGCAATATATAATTGATGTGGGATTAAACTTACACGACCACCAACTAAACCAGATAATTCTGATTGTTGTTGGCCAAATTGATGATGTAAACAGTCTTTACGTAATCTGAACCAATCAAGGCGGTCTACTTGACCGTTTAATAAACGATCGTGAGGCTTATTAAATTTAATAAAGTGATCAATCATCACTTCCTTTAATTCAACCTGCTCGCCAGTATCTTTACGAAGGCCAATATAAGTGATTAAGCCGGCATTTTCTGTGATTGATTGCACTTCAAGTTGCCAACCTTCATGACTAGGGATCAAGTCATCTTTATTGAAAATAACCCGTGTTAAAGGGGCGTTTTCTATCGCGTACTTTCTTATATCGCCGGTTGCGGTGAACATAACCGAGACAAATCTTTTTTCAACACTGGTGACTGTGCCTAAACCTTGATTTGATTCTCCATCACTGATCCAACGTTGACCTGGGTGAAACGACATAGAAAACTCCAAAACTAATTAATTGATGAGATTGTAAACGGTAACCATGGAAAATTGTCTACCGCCGAAAAAAGGGCGCTATGGTACCGTTAATCATAGTTGTGATCATCAAATAATTCTGAAATTTTTAATTATGAGGGAAAATAAAAAGAATATAGATAAGAATGGCTAAAATAGGCAGTTATTAAGGGGATTAACTGCCTAATAGCATTTTGACTAAGTTAAAAGCGCTTATTTTACCCCTAACTCTTTTAATCGTTCTAACAAATAACTTTCTTGGGTATGTTTATCTGACAATGCCACTTCACTTCTCGGATGAAGGAATAGCGGTAATGAAATACGGGATTTTTTAGCGTTTTCACCACTAGGATTAATAACCCGGTGACTTGTAGATGGAAAGTAACCACTAGAAGCTTCTTGTAACATGTCGCCAATATTAATTATTAAGTTACCAAAATCTGCAGGAATATCATACCAACTACCATCTCTTACTTGTACTTGTAAGCCAGGTTCATTGGCGGCGGGTAAGATGGTTAATAAATTAATATCTTCATGTGCTGCAGCACGAAGTGAGCCTATTTCTTCTTCACCTGTCAAAGGAGGATAATGTAAGACACGCAATAAAGTATTGGGTGTATCTTTAATCATGTGTGATAAAGCTTCAGAATATTTCTTAGAAATATGTTCAGGACTATATTGCTCAACCCAGTCAAGTAAGGTTGCTGCAAGCTTTGAAGCTTCTTGATAATAATTGAGAATTTCATCTTTTAATGAAGATGGAATTCGTCCCCATGGGTAGACATGAAAGTACTCTTTGATATCTTTTATGTTATGTCCTTTTGCGACCTCAGATATTTCAGTGGCAAAGTAGCCATCTTGTTTTTCAGGATCAAAAGCAAAATTGTGTTTATCATCTTCATCAAAAAATTGTGCCCAATTTTTATAAATAGACTCAACAAGGGATTGTTCAATAGGGTGATTTTTTAATACACCGAACCCTGTTGTTTTTAAACTTTCAACAAAACGTTGTGGCGCATCTTTGGCGGTATAGTCAATGACTTGAACCTGCATGGTTAACTTCTCAAAATAGGTAATTCAATAGTGTTAATTATAAGATAAAAGTTAACCTATACCAATGAGCAAATCACCGCTAAATGATTTAAATGGAAATAAATAAGAAAGTTTTTGTAAATACTATCGACAATGACTTTCGCTCGTTATAATAAAATCATCAATAAATTATATAACTAGCGAAATCATCCTATGAAAATTTTGGTTACCTCTGCATTATCTTGTCTGGTTTTACTTTCTGCTTGTGCTACCCAAGAAAATGCCTGTGAAGATATCACGTTGGCGACAGAACAAATACAAGCCTGCCAATCTTTACAGCGTCAAATTGTTAATGCCAAAGAGAGACCTTTGATCCGCACAGAACTTGAGCGTAGATATCAAACGGATTGTATTGATATTCGCTATTATCGCCAAGGACACCAAGAAGCTATTTGTGGTAATAAAGAAAACATTGAAAAAGCGAATCAGGCTGTTATTGAGGAACAAAAGCAATAATTTAATTTGCTTGTGAACGCAGATACTGGAACTTTTGTACAATTCCCTGCATTATGTTCTCATTATCTGTAAAGAGTTGAAATGGTGGTATGACAAAAGTAACGAATAATGAAAGTATTTCGTTATCAAAAGGTGATAATGAATTAGCAAAAGAAACTATTCTTTTACTTGATAACTATCGTAAGTTGCAAGACCGTTATACTGCGCTGATAACACTCAACCAATTGTCGAATGAATGTGCAGATTTAAATACCCTTTTTAAACAAATACATCATGCTATAGCCTCTATCATGAATGCCAATAATTTTTATATTGTCATGTATGATCAAACGTTTGAAACCTTAGACTTTGTCTATCATGTTGATGAAAAAGACAAGTTACTTCCTGGTGCCCTTGAATATAAAAACTTTAAAGGTTCAATGACTTGTTATGTTATTGAAACCGGTCAACCTCTATTAGCTACGCCTGAAAATACACCACAATTAGTTGCACAAGGAAAAATCAAACATGTCGGTAACAAGGGCACAGATTGGTTAGGTGTGCCATTAATCAGTGATGGCTATGTCATTGGAGTTATGGTGGTTCAAAGTTACAGTGAATCCACGCGCTACCAAGAAGATGATAAAGATTTACTTACTTTTACCGGACAACATATTGTGACGGCAATCGCACGATTACAAGATAGAGAGCGTTTACAAAAAGCCGTCGATGCACGCACTCGTGAATTAATGAATCAGATCCGCGAACGGGAAAGATCTGAATTATTACAAGAATCCCTATTTCGAATTTCGGAATTAACCAATGACGCCTCTATTGGTATCAATAAATTTTATGACATGGTGCATAACATTGTTGGTCAACTCATTAATGCCGAAAACTTTTTTATTGCCAAATATAATCCAAATAATGAAATGCTGTCTTTTGTCTATTATTCAGAGCAAGACATTGATGAGAGCTCACAAAAGTTTAAGCCAAGAAAATTTTCCAAAGGCTATACAGAGTTAGTGATAAGTCGAAGTGACACCGTTTTATTGGATTATCAAGCCATGTTGGCGCTTTACACTCAAGGCATAACGGCTAAACCATTGTCACATTCTAAGTCGTGGCTAGGGGTGCCATTAATTCAAAACGGCATCACCATTGGTGCTATGGTCTTACAAAGTTATCAAGAAAATATTATTTATACCGAGCAAGATGCTGAACTATTAAATTTTGTTTCCCAGCACGTTTCAACCGCAATCAAACGAAGAGAATTAGCGCAATTTGAGCGTGAAAATCATGAGTTATTAGAGCAGCAAGTTAAACTTAGAACCGTTGAACTCGAAGATGAAATAAAGCAACGAGAGAAAATGGAACAACAGCTCAAATATGCAGCTTCCCATGACAGTTTAACGGGCTTGCCAAATAGAGCGGTATTCCTCGACCTGTTAAATCACGCCATTGCTTGCAATAAGCGTCGCCCAGAATTGCAATTTGCCGTGTTATTTCTTGATTTAGATCGATTTAAAGTCGTAAACGACAGTTTAGGTCATCATGCAGGGGATATTTTATTAAAAGAAATTGGCAAAGGGCTTTCAAATGTTATTCGTAATAAAGACATTGTTGCTCGTCTTGGTGGTGATGAATTTGTTATTTTGATCGAAGATTTAGAGCAGCAACAAGAAGCTTATGATGTTGCTCAACGTATCACTGATTTTTTATCGAACCCTTTTACTATAGAAAACCAACCGGTGTTTATTGGCACAAGTATTGGCGTGTTATTTAATGATGTCCGTTACGATAATGCCGTTGTGATGCTTCGTGATGCCGATACGGCAATGTACCATGCCAAAGATATGGGCAAAGGGCGTTATGAGGTTTTTGATTCTAGCATGCACAATAAAGTGCAAAATGCATTGACCCTAGAAGCGGATATACGAGCAGCGATTGATAAAAAAGAATTTACCCCTTATTTTCAACCAATAGTGAAACTCAGTGATAGTAAAATTGTTGGCTTTGAGGCATTAGCGCGTTGGACAAGTGAAAAACGTGGTTTTGTCTTTCCTAATGACTTTATTCCCCTTGCTGAAGAAACCAATTTAGTAATGGCCATTGATTGGCAAATACTTGAAAAGTCATGCCGACAACTGAAAAAATGGCAACAAACAATGGCGAATGATGAGATGTATGTAAGTTGTAATTTGCATTGTGATCATTTTTTTGACCCAAACTTACCACAAGATATTGCCGCTGTAATTAAACGCGTCGGCATAGAGCCAAGACACTTACGAGTCGAGTTAACGGAAAGAGCATTATTGGAAAATAGTACGTTAGTATTGGAGAATATGAAGGCATTACAATTGCTTGGAGTGAAAATTCTGCTTGATGATTTTGGTACCGGTTATTCAAGTTTGAGCTATTTACACCGTTTCCCTCTTGATGTACTGAAAATAGATCGCTCATTTATCAATAATGCTCACGAGCTTGATAACAACCAAGCCATTATCAAAACGATTATAGATTTAGCGACTAACCTAAATATGGCGACTGTTGGTGAGGGTATTGAACATCTTGCTGATGCGCAATTATTAGCGAAAATGGACTGTAATTACGGGCAAGGGTATTACTTTTATAAACCTTTACCTGCTGAGGAAATCGAAAAGTTTTTGTTTTAATATTCATTTTTCATCGAGTATAAATGAGGGATATATTTATCCTTCATTAAATATCTAAAGATCCACTTTGAGATGGGTTGGGTATAATCACCTGGATTTGTTATACTGTCGCCAAATTCTATCGTATGATTCCCGACTTTGAGCCAGCTTAAATTTTCAACCACAAAACTAAACCCTGAATTAATCCAAAATTTAACCTCATTAGGTTACCATGACATGACGCCTATTCAGGCACAAAGCTTACCCGCCATTATTGATGGGAAGGACGTTATTGCACAAGGAAAGACTGGCTCAGGTAAAACAGCAGCCTTTGGATTGGGGTTATTACATCACTTAAATGTTAAACGTTTTAGAGTGCAGGCATTAGTTTTGTGTCCAACACGAGAGTTAGCTGACCAAGTTGCAAAAGAAATTCGTAAGCTTGCTCGTGCGATACATAATATTAAAGTCTTAACTTTATGCGGTGGTACGCCTACCGGGCCGCAAATTGGTTCTTTAGAGCACGGTGCACATATTATTGTCGGTACACCAGGACGGATTGAAGATCATTTAAGAAAAGGCCGCCTTAATTTAAGTGAACTAAATACTTTAGTACTAGATGAAGCTGACCGCATGTTAGAAATGGGTTTTGAACCTGCACTTGATTTGATTTTTTCACTGTGTCCAAAACAACGTCAAAATCTATTATTTAGTGCGACCTTTCCAAAACAAATCATGCCTATCACAGAACATCTTATGTGCGATCCTTTAATGGTGAAGGTTGAGTCTACACATGACCGTTCAACGATCAGCCAGCATTTTTATCAGCTTGATGAAAATCAGCAAAAAATGGCGGGGGTGCGACAGTTGATCATGGCTCATCAACCTGATTCGGCGGTTATTTTTTGTAATACCAAAGTAGAGACTCAAGCAGTTGCTGATGAATTACTGGGATATGGTTTTAGCTGCTCGGCATTGCACGGTGATTTAGAACAAAGAGAACGAGACCAAACCTTAACGTGTTTTGCGAACAAGAGCCTCAATATTTTGATTGCTACTGATGTCGCCGCACGTGGTTTAGACGTCGATAATTTAGATATGGTGATTAATTACCAGCTTGCTCATGATCCGGAAATACATCTACACCGTATTGGCCGAACAGGCCGAGCGGGTAGTAAAGGCATGGCATGTTCGTTTTACACACCTAAAGACGCACACAAAGTTATCAAACTGGAAGCCTATCTTGGTCAAGAAATTGAACCGGAAGATTTACCTGAGCTACCTGCGGGCAATACGACGATTAAAAAAGCGGCGATGGTCACCTTACAAATTGATGGTGGTAAAAAACAAAAGCTGCGCCCGGGCGATATTTTAGGGGCATTAACCGCTAACAAAACTATTAATGGCGATCAAATTGGCAAAATTCAGATCTCGGCGATATGGGCCTATGTTGCTGTCAAAAGCGAAATTGCAAATATCGCATTGAAAACAATTGCTGATGGTAAATTAAAAGGACGGAACTTTCGGGTGAGAAAAATTAACCTGTAAGCTAAGGCTAAATTAAGCACCTTGAGGTAATCCTTGAGGTGTATCTGTTGGGTCTAAGTTTGCTCTAAATGCATCACCATCCACTAAAGGCAAGCTTTCCTCACTATTTTCATTAAATTCATTTTCAATTCCTTCCGTTTTTATCGGCTTAGATTTGGCATGGAATTCTTCTAAACTATAATGGCCCCGATGAATGGCTAATTCTGATTCGGGAGCTAATTCTCCTAATCTCATTAATGCAGGCCCTGTCGGCTCAGCCAGTACGTAAGTGATACCGTTAAAAACTACCGTCACGTCACTATCAATAGGATCAGCATTAATGCCAATAAATGCGTGATTATCAATATAAATTAATGCCATTTTAATACGGGGCATCAGTGCACGTAAAATGGCGGCAATAAGTGTTACTTTACTATCGCAATCACCTTGGTTCTCCCATAATAACTTAAGTGGTGGGCTAAAACCTGCCCCCGAAGATGTCACTCTAGATTCGAGTGTGGAATAAGGAATACTCTGAATAAAAGCTAATACATAATTGGTAACTTTTCGAATGTTTCTTACAGATGACTTTTCTAAAATGGTTGTTTTTAGTGATTTGAAGTCAATGACTGATTCGGAGGCTATTTTGCCATGATCAGGTTTAATTGCTCTATTTTGATCTGGAGTAGTAAATTGATGATAGTGATTTTTTGTTAAGTAACTTTGATTAAACTCTTCCTCTAGTGCGGTTATTTTTGCTGAAACTTGCTCAATTAACTCTTGCTTCTGGCTTTTTATATTGACTTGGAAATAGCCATTCTCTTCTTCAAAAGACAATACTACCCCTGAAACTGGGTTCTTTTTAAAATGTCTTCTTAATTCATTATTAACGTATTCACGTGCGAGTTTAGCTTGGTAAACAGCAAAGCCTCGGTATCGTTGAAATATATCTCTTTGTGGTAAAGAAAACGTTATCGATTGTAGGGCATTGTTATGATCTCGCCATTGATAATCAAACAAATATTGCTCGTCGATGAGTTTTTTATTAAAGCTAATTTGCTCTGCTTGCACAGTAAAAGCTATAAATGAAGAGCTAATGAGCAAACAGATTAATGCTGTTTTTTTGCTCAAGGAGGACAATGCTTGAATTAAAATTTGGGCGGTCAACATAAATTGGGTAATGACTTTTTTATACATACTACTCACTTTATGCAAACTACTAACTAAGGACAAGTTATTTACCAATAATGACTTTACTTTTGGCTCATTTACGCTATATTCAAACGCATGTTTGAAATACTCG
>Ga0209291_1003320_pt1 | contig 12056 bp, 8 predicted proteins | sample GOMGulsemesocosm_FD_184633 | JGI IMG/M metagenome (GOLD analysis project Ga0209291, IMG submission 184633) | Methane-oxidizing microbial communities from mesocosms in the Gulf of Mexico - GOM9B Gulf of Mexico (SPAdes) (version 2) | ecosystem: Environmental > Aquatic > Marine > Cold seeps | place... | reverse complement strand
TTAATTATCTTACTTAAGGCATAGCAATGAAACATATCGCGATTGTTGTTCCTGAATTCCCAATAGCCTCTGAAACATTTGTGGTAACAGAAATACGTGCATTAGCAAAAGCTGGGCATCAAATCACGGTCTTTTGTTTTATTAAACGTGATTCTGCGGTGACATTGCCAGCCAATGTGCATGTTATTGATGTAAACACGGCATCAAATAAGCAAGTATCGACATTTGTTGCAAAACACCCCTTAGCAATGACAAAGGCGTTTACTTGTGCCAAACATCAACATGCTATTGCAACCCGTTTATTGCTTATTTATGGTGCTAAACTAGCCTATCTTGCCGATAAATATCACTGTGAGCACTTTCACTGCCATTTTATGCATTGCAGTTTAGCTTACACACTCGTTGCAGCGCGCTGGCTTGAGATCACCATATCGAGCGTAGAGCATGGGCGTGATATATCTGAAAAGGATGATGATATCCAATTTAAATTAACGGCATGTAGTTTTAATATTGCCGAGTGCCAAGATATGCTTGAAAAATTTCAGCAGCTAGGGGCTAAACATTTACACTTACTGCACAGTGGTGTCGATATATCACGGTTTCCTGCTCATCCTGCACCACCGCATAAGCAACTCGAATTGTTATTTGTTGGACATTTGGTTGAAAAAAAAGGTATTACTTATGCGCTAGAAGCATTAGCGCTGATCACTGAAAAAAAACGCCCACATCTCGATATTGTTGGCCAGGGCCCTTCACAAAAGCAACTCTTCAACTTAATTAAAAAACTAAACTTAAAAACCTATGTTCGCTTATTAGGTTATCGTTCCCCGCATTGGATAGCACAAGAAGGCGCAAATTATGATGGTTTTGTGGCCCCATTTTGCGTCTCGGAGGATGGTGATCGTGATAGTGGACCTGTGGTATTAAAAGAAGCGATGGCGATGGGGTTACCTGTTATTACCAGTGATATTATGGGTTGTAGTGAAATTGTTACTGAGGATACGGGATACATAGTTGCCTCTAAAGATGTATTTGCATTAAAGCTGGCGATTGAAGCTCTTATACAATGCCAAAAGAATGCACGTCAACAGATGCGAAACCTAGCTCGACAGCGAGTTGAGCAATGTTTCAATGCACAGGTTCAAGCGCACCGTCTATCTCATTTGATCGAAGGAGCCAGTATTAAATGAATAGCATAAAAGAAATGCTTATTTATGGTTTGGGTATCTTTGTATTAAAGGGCTTAGGGTTTGTCATGATGCCTATCGTGACACGGATGTTAACGCAAGTTGATTACGGTGAGCTTAATTTTTTAGTCAGTATTGCCTCAATGATGAGCTTATTTTTGACGTTAGGTTTAGGGGATATCTTATTTCGTTTTGCCAGTGGTCAAGTTAAAGAAGATAACGAAGCCGTTATGCGTCAATGCTTTCGGTTATCGTTATTGTGTGCGATGACATTTCTCTGCCTCGCGCTACCACTAAGTGGATTAATCTTGAGCTGGTTACCAGTTAGTTTACGTTTATTTGACCTGCAACTATTACTGATTAGTCTATCTTTATCTTCATTACTTACGGTGCCGTATTGCTACTTTAGAATGACCCATCGCGCACTGCCTTTTATGTTTTTTTCGGTGGCCCAAGGCTGCTTACAAACACTGCTTTCGATTACTCTGCTTATTTCCGGTTATGGGGTAACGGGGATGATGTTATCGAGTGCAATTAGTAGTTCGGTTATTGCAATTGCAGTGTTAATTTATTTCCGTTCTCATTTACAGGGACCACGTGCTACTTTTTCGCTAGAGCATTACCGCTATATCGCCTTTATTGTTTGCTCGGGCATTTTCGTGTATTGCCTAAATGGTGCCGAAAACTGGCTGGTTGTGATCCACTTAGGCAAGCAACAATTAGCGATATTTTTTGCTGCAGGACAATTTGGCTTGATGATATCTGTAGCCTTTGAACCATTTAGGATGTGGTGGTACGCAAGACGCTTCAAGGTGCATGAAACTGACCCTGAACAAGGTGCTAGATATGCCGTACTCGGTGTGCAAATAGGTATGTTGTTGGCAGGTAGTATGCTGTTCATGGCGCCAATTTTGATGGATGTTATGCTGCCTGACAGTTACCGCGAGAGCATTAGTCTGATCCCTTGGATGTGTTTGATTATGGCCTTACGCTTCCACTCTGAGTTATTGAATATTGGTTGTTTTTTGAAACAAAATGCGAGATGGACATCAATTATTGATGGTGTCTGTGCTTTACATCTATTAATCATGGGTTATTGGGCTGTTGGGGCATACGGGCTAACAGGTTTATTGAATACCATGGTGTTAACGGTATTGATTCGGGGAATATTGTTTTATGTGATAAGTCAGCGACTGGTTTATTTACCTTATTGTAAATCACACCTAATCATATCCTGGCTAATCTTTATTATGTTACTGATTGTAAATGTTACTAAGGTTGCTGGTTATCGATTTATTGAATTTACCATTCTCGCAATGAACACATTGTTATTATTATACTTTTATCGTGATTTGTGGCGCGATATAAAAATTACGGCATGGCGAAGACATATCTCTAGCTAATATGGTTATAGGGTCAAAGTATTCAGGTATTTGCCATAGGGTTTAGATGACAAGGAGTCAATATATGGAGTTTACTGCGTTATTAGTTGAAGACAGTGCTGCTGTCGGAGCCATTTACAGTGCTTACTTACGTAATGAAGGGGCAAATGTTACGTATGTGCAATCTGGCCAAGATGCATTAGTTGAGCTTACTCGTTGGCAGCCTGATCTATTGATTTTAGATATTCAGTTACCGGATATTTCAGGGATGGATATTTTAATGACAGTACAACAACGCTACCCCGATGTTAGTATCATTATGATCACCGCCCATGGCTCTATTGATCTTGCTGTTGATGCGATGAGAGCGGGTGCATTTGATTTTTTAGTTAAACCTTTTGATGCCAAACGCCTGTCAATTACCCTTCGCAACGCACTTAAGCAGCGCCAATTAATTAACTTAGTCGCGAACTATGAAAGCAGCCTACCTAAACCAAATTTCCATGGCTTTATTGGTGAATCGTTAGCGATGCAAGCTGTGTACAAAACCATTGATTGCGTGGCAAGCAGCAAAGCGTCTGTTTTTATTGTTGGTGAAAGTGGCACAGGTAAAGAGGTTTGTGCACAAGCGGTACATGACTGTGGGATACGTAAAAGTAAACCTTTTGTCGCGCTTAATTGTGCTGCGATACCGAAAGAATTAATTGAAAGTGAAATTTTTGGGCACATAAAAGGCGCATTTACTGGCGCAACATCTAATCGAGATGGAGCTGCAACACGGGCGCATGGTGGTACCTTTTTTTTAGATGAAATATGTGAAATGGACCTTGATTTACAGAGTAAATTATTACGGTTCATTCAAACTGGCGTATTTCAACGAGTCGGAGGATCACAAGAAGAGCGTGTTGACGTTCGATTTATTAGTGCGACAAATCGTAACCCTTGGAATGAGGTGACGGCGGGGCGATTTCGTGAAGACCTATTTTATCGTTTGCACGTTATCCCCATCGAGCTGCCGCCATTGCGTATGCGTAACAATGATAGCGTTTTGATTGCTCAGCAGTTGCTTATTGATTACAGCAAGGAAGAGGGTAAATCTTTTACAGGTTTCGATAGTAAAGCCATTGAAATAATCACTCATTACGCTTGGCCGGGTAATGTCCGCATGTTGCAAAATGTGATCCGTCAAATAGTGGTGTTAAATGAAGGCGAACTGGTGATGAGTAACATGTTGCCGATTGAGATCCAGCAAGCAAATATGACCGTTGAAAAGAAAATAGATCCGTATTTAATAGCTTACGATGATTATATTAATATGCATAATTCGAGAGAGGTTTTACCTACCTTGCTACCAAGCCTTGCTGAGAATGTAAAAACTGAAAAAGGCATGGTCGTTAGCAGTGTTGAGGACGGTATTGTGCCATTGTGGAAAAGTGAAAAGAAAATTATTGAGAGTGCTATTGCGTATTGCGACGGTAATATTCCCAAGGCAGCGGCTTTACTTGATATTAGTGCTTCGACTATTTACCGTAAACGTCAGAGTTGGGCGCAAGAGTCATCGGTGAATGTGAACTGATTATTATATAGTAATGTCCCTTTTTATATAAATTTAGCTTTACATGATAATGAATATCAAATATAAATAAGAATTATTATCATTTAAGGTGTGGTTATGCAAACTTGGGAAGTGTTGATGGACGATGGCCATCGTTGTTTTAATGAAAAATCATGGCAAGATGCTGAGTTGTATTATCAGCATGCGGTTGAACAGATAAAACAGCAATGGGAGAATAAGCCTGAAAACGAAACGTTATTGATGGCTTGGATATCTGCTCAGCATAACCTAGCTGCTGTTTACGAAGCGCAAGACCAGCATTATACCGCACTACGATATTTAACCATGCCTCATCAGTGGATGATGTCATTATTACGTGGTGAAACTGTATCTGATACCTTGAAAGCGTTAGCCACACAAGCGGTGAAAGTCACCTTAACGCCACTATTAGATTTTAGTCGTCGCCACCCGATCTGTGAATCTTGTTTTGATACGTTACAAATATCCCCTGAATGGCTTGCAGATCCTCATCCTACAATTCATTAAGTTTAAGTCATTAAGATAAGCATACTAGCCATCAACTATTTATGGAGTGAGGAGAAATGATGAATTTATTATGGACTATACCTGGGATTCTGACACTGTTTTATATCTTAATATGTATTCGACGGGCGAATAGGGTTAAGCCGGTGCTGCGGTAGCTGTTGATTGTAAAGTTGAGCGTAGATATGAGGTATTTAGTGAATATCAGGCCTGTTGATCACAGACCCGATAGACAGAAGATTATCCAATAAAGCTGATATAGCCTTGTAGAATAATCAAGTTAACAATATCAATAAAGAATGCACCAACAATAGGTACGACCATAAATGCTTGTGGTGACGGACCATAGCGTGAAACCAGCGAGCCCATATTCATAACCGCTGTCGGTGTTGCACCGAGACCAAAGCCACAATGTCCACCGGCAATAATTGCTGCATCGTAGTTTGAGCCCATTAATTTAAAGGTTACAAAATACGAGAAGATAGCCAGTACAATGGCTTGCACTGCTAAAATGACTAATAGTGGTAAAGCTAAATCAAAAATATTCCATAATTTTAGATTCATCAATGCCATAGCTAAGAACAGCGATAAGGCGACAGTGCCCAGAATATCAACCGCTTCTGTATTCACTTTGTAGCTTTTGGTTACTTCTGTGGTATTGGTGATGATCACGCCTAAAAATAGCGCATAGACAAAGTCAGGAATACGTAACCAACTAATATTGAGCAATGAAACCGCTTGTTCGACATAACCAGCCCCGACAACACAGGTTAACAGAATAAACAGTGTTTCGATGATACTTTTACCTGTGATCCTGTCTTCTTCCAACTCATTATAAGTCACCAACTCAGGAAATTGTTCGTGATGGTTGGTACCAATACCATACTCGGATACTAAGTTATTTTTGGTGATGAGGCGTTGGGCAATTGGACCACCGATAATACCACCAATCACTAGCCCGAATGTTGCTGCGGCCATCGCCAGTTCAAGGGTATTCATCCCGTACATGTCATAAAATGTTTGTGACCAGGCTGCACCTGTGCCATGACCACCTGACAGGGTGATTGAGCCCGCGATTAAACCAAGAATAGGTTCAAGGCCAAGCATGGTCGCTAAGCTTACGCCAATACCGTTTTGAATAATAATATAGAGAGATGCTACGGCTAAGAAAAGAAATACTTTCGAGCCGCCTTTTAATAGCTGAGTATAACTCGCCGCTAAGCCTACCGTACTAAAGAACATCAGCATTAATGTGCTTTGTAAGGGCAGGGAGAACTCCAGCGTGATATTTTGAAAGTGTAAAATGGTAATAATTATTGCCATAAGTAACCCACCGACTATCGGTTCTGGGATATTAAAGCGCTGTAGTACTGGTACTTTTTTATTAATAATGTGCCCTAAGAACAGCACTAAAAATGCAATTAAAAAAGATTCGAGTTCACCAATTGAATAAATAGTATTCATATTACCTCTTGGTTATTTATCAGCCTGATATGTATTGCTTAATCTGACATGAATGTGAATAAGCAGATCAAAATGCTGATTTATGATTGAAGTTGATATTTAATGCCGAGTAAAAAGTGTGGGTGGATGATTCCTGACCATTGATATTCACAGCCTCATGATTGATGACCGGATTGTTTACTCTGAGCGTTAAATACTTATTTTATATATATAAAACATATATTAAATACAGAGGTGCCATACCTAAGTATATAAGCAAACGTTTACCCTGTTAACGGCTGCGTTTGCAGTTTAGCTATCTATTATAGATAGGTTAATTGAAATATAGCGCCTGAATATAGCATATTTTCATGTTTATTCATTATTTATAGTTTAATGCTGATATTTGAACTAAGTAAATCACTAATAGTGCTTACAAAACCACACAAAAACTATGCCTACCACTAATTACAATAAAATACTTTATTGTAACCCATAAATATGTTCATTTAGCAGAAAATAAATGTAAATATTAATGAGAATGATAGTAATTCTCATTTGATCTTGTTATATTGGCGCCACTTAAACATTAATGACGCTGTAGGGAACTCTCGATGTCTTGGAACAAGAAGTATTTAACCACATCTATTTTATTAGCTTTATCACTGCCATCAATGGCAGAATCGAATAATACGGCAGATGCGACTACCGTAATATCTGCGACTCGAACTGAACAATTACTGACAGATGTTGCAGCGTCAGTAAGTGTTATTTCTGCTGATGATATCGAAGCTAACTTAGTAAAAGATGTCGGTGAACTATTTGACTATACACCGGGCGTAACAGTAGAAAGCGATCCGCGATATGGTGTTCAAAGTGTCAATATCCGAGGTATGGAAGGAAACCGCGTTAAGATTGTTGTTGATGGGGTATCACAGGCAAATCGTTTTGATTCTGGTCAGTCTTTCATTCAATCAGGCCGATTAGATATTGACCCTGATATGATCAAATCAGTTGAAGTTGTAAAAGGTGCGGCATCGAGTTTATATGGTAGTGATGCTATTTCCGGTATTGTTGCATTTGAAACTAAAGATCCAAGTGATTTTCTCGATGCAGGTGATAATAGCGGTGGTCATGTAAAATTAGGTTATCACTCGGTTGATAGTAGTTTTTCTCAATCAGTGGCATTAGCTAATCGTACGGGTGATTTAGAGACGCTAGTGGCTTATACCCACAGAGCAGGTGAAGAAGAGCAGAACTTTGGTGAGCCAGACCCACAAGAAACAGAAAAGAATAATGTATTAGTTAAATTGCAATATCAGTTAAATGAAAATCACCGCATTGAGTTTACTGGTGAGCAAGTACTTTCAGATATAGATAGTGATTTACCACTAGATAATAGTTGGGATAAAAACTATGACGCTGAAGATGATCATGAGCGTCAGCGCATTGGTACCAAATATATTTTAACTGCAAATAACGCGCTATTTGATTCAGTTGCACTGCAACTTGATTGGAAAAAAAGTAAACAAATATCACAAACCATGCGTGGTAATACAGCACAAGAAAGCGAGTTAAAAGATTATCTTTATGCCGAGGAAGGTTATGAAGGTAGTGCTAAATTTGATAAATCATTTGTTTTAGTAGGAATGGAACATTATTTAACATATGGTTTGTCTTATGAATATCGTGATATTGAGAATGTTAATGTTACCTACAAGACGGATAGCGCAGGTAATACCACGAATACATTATATTTTTACATGCCTGCAGCAGAAGAGAGTAAGTGGGGCGCTTACCTACAAGATCAAATCGTTTTACTCGACGGTGATTTAATATTAACGCCAAGTGTTCGTTTTGATAGTTTTAGTACTAATCCTGATAATAGTGTACCAACCGATAATCATAACGATGTTAGTGGTTACATCCCAACAGATTATAACGATTATTCAGACTCAGCCGTGACGGGTAAATTTGGTGCATTATATAGTTTAACGGAGGATACAAAAGTATTTGCACAAGTTAGCCAAGGTTTTAGAGCTCCAGATTTTCAAGAGCTGTTCTATTCATATAGTAGTGGTACTATGCCGTATAAGAGTGAGCCGAATCCTGACTTAAAAGCTGAAACAAGTATTTCATATGAAACAGGTTTACGCGGCAGCTTTAGCGCTGGTAATTATGAATTTGCGTTGTTCTATAGCGATTATGATAACTTTATTGATACGGTAACTCGTTACGATGATCCTAACTATAGATGGGGTATTACATCGTATGACAACCTTGATAAAGCAACTATTAAGGGTGCAGAGTTAGGTGCTAATCTATGGTTAGACAGCTTGATTGGTGCATTTGACGGTACAACTTTACGCTTTGCCGCTGCTTATACAGAAGGTGAAGATCAAGATGGATTAGCACTAAACAGTGTATCCCCTTGGAATATGGTGGTAGGCCTTAACTACGATAGCCCAAGCGCAAACTGGGGTACATCGCTGAAAACGGTTTATACGGCAAAGAAAGGTGCTAGTGATATAAATTCAACTGATACAGGTAATCAAGATCAGATTGAAAACCCAAGTTCTACTGTGGTTGATTTAACGGCTTACTACAAGCCGATGGAAGATTTAACATTACGTGCTGGTGTTTATAACCTAACGAATGAACAATACTGGGCATGGAATGATGTACGTGGCTTAACATCACAAGATAATGATTTATCGCAAGCAGAACGTAACTACGGTGTGACTGTTAAATATGATTTTTAATTAATCTGACAATATAATTGTTTGATTTAATTAGCCTAAAATCCGCTCGCATTTGCAGCGGATTTTTTATATCTGTGCTGCTAACTATGCAATTAAATGATGAGTTATAGCAAAGCCAAAAATAGCTCATGTATTATTGGTTTGATTAGGGAGTGGGAACCGTCGTAGCTAGACCCGCATCAATAAGGTAGAATTTTATTGGTAACAATGTACTCTAAGTGGATGTTAGAGTTTTAAATTAACAATGAATGGAATCAATTTTGCTACGATTAAGCTACCCAACATTAGGTTTAGTATCGCTTCTTTTTTGTTTTAGTTACCAGGCCCAAGCCGTCACTCAAAGCGAATGCATTGAAAATCAAGTCGCTAATAGCGCATCTGAAGTGACGTTAGGGGAAATTAGAGCTCTATGTGAAGCGCAGAGCACCCTTGACGAAGATGGTTCTGTCATTATCCGTGGTAAAAAAGTGAAAGCGGGTGTACTGACTCGGCGGATAGTTGAAGAACGGCAAAATGATACATCTGAGTTTGTACTTACTCCTCATCGGATGAATTATATTTTACCTGTCTACAGCACCAATCAAATCAACCCTGACGCTTATAGTGAAGCTGAAACCATAAATGATGGTTATAAAACGGTCGAGTCTAAATTTCAATTGAGTCTTAAATTACCGTTAAGTTACCATTCATTATTTGTTGACGGTGACCGTATCTATGCTGGATTTACGATCGAAGCTTGGTGGCAAGTTTACGCTAATGATATTTCGAGCCCCTTTAGAGAAACAAACTACAGACCCGAAATGTTTTATGTTGCGCCATTAGATTGGCATCCTAATGATGCAAATACAGGAATCATGCTCGGGTTTGAACATCAATCTAACGGCCGCTCTGGTAGCCTTTCTCGATCATGGAATCGTATTTATGCAGAGTTTATCTACGAACAAGGCAATTTAGTTTGGCGTGTTAGACCTTGGTACCGTTTACCTGAAGATACAAAAACAGATCCTACAAGCCCTAAAGGCGATGATAATCCGGATATAGATGATTATCTGGGAAATGTCGAATATGGCATTGGCTATGATTTCGGCAAGTATGAATTGAGTGCGCTAATGCGTCAGAATTTTGCGACCAGTAATGGTTCTGTGCAAGTTAACCTGACAACGCCTTTGTATGGTAAGTTGAAAGGGTATATCACAGTGTTTAATGGTTATGGAGATAGTCTGATAGATTATAACCATAGCCAAACCCGTGTAGGTGTTGGCATCGCGCTCAATAACATGTTTTAAATTGTGTTTCTTTTAATTGGTTGCTCAAATTTAAAACGAAGGGCGTGGAAAATGTTCATGCGAACTAAGTCCGCTTGCATGTTGAAACTAACTGCTGCATAATCTCTCACATCGAAACAACAGACGGTCTGGCTAACAATGTTTAGCGGGATTAGTCGATAGTTAATGGCGGTTGTAGCTCAGTTGGTAGAGCCCCGGATTGTGATTCCGGTTGTCGAGGGTTCAAATCCCTTCAGTCGCCCCATATTAAGAAGCACTGAACGTCTATACGTTCGGTGCTTTTTTTTGTCCAAAATATAAGGTGTTTTTAGATCTGTAGTTACCGTCTTTATACTTACGCGTAATACAATTTAACTTTCAAACTCGGTTTTTTAATCTCTGAAAATAGTCGTTACCTTACCTTGTTCTGCATCATAATTAATGACCATTTTTGCTTTATCTTTGTCGGTTTCCCTATCACCTAAACTGCGTAATACATAAGTACACTGGCTTTGATAGGTACTACCTGGCGTTGTGCCTATATGGCGATAAGCCTCAAAATCACTGCCGTCATCGTCAACTGATACCGATGGTGGATCGATAAGTAATATTTCCCATAATGATACACAGCCTTTCTCACCTTTACCTATATTATGCGGGTCAGTCATTTCACCCTTGTCATTGCCTTTATCTGTACCGATTGGAAAACCACTTGGATTTACATCGATAGTATCATCGGCATAGCCAGGAATATTAGCCATGTACTCACTTGAATTTAAAACTTGGTAGCGAATTTGTACAAAACTAACTGCCTGTTGATAAGCGGCTGCAATTGCTTTAACGCGGCTTATTTCCGCATCTTCACGGAAATTGATAAATTTAGGGATCGCGATAACAGCCATTACAGCCAAAATGACAATAGTGATAGCTAATTCAATAAGGGTAAATCCATTTTTTATTCTTGATTGAGATGTCATTCCGCGCCTATTCTATACTTGCTCGTTTTAAGTGTAACTTATTGGTGTTTAATTGGTAAATGGTTGGGGTATTTATTATTAGAGTTTTTAGTCAATAACGCTTATTTAGTGGTTGGCTGTCATTATATAATATCAAGTATAACATGAAGTTTAGCGTGATCATCTGCGTTCTTGTTGGGTGGGGTTGTGTATGTTTTGTTTATTGGTCGTAAAGTGGAAAAATATAGTGAACTTGTGTTTGTTTATGAGATCTTCGCCTACAATTGGTTACTCCTTAAGTGTTAATATCTCGACGTATTTACTTTTCTTTACTTATCCATAATAAAAGAGATTAATTATGTGGAATCGACTAAATAAATCTATGATGTGCTGCCAAATGTTGTTTGGCTTATCTTTTTACGGCGTAATGGTTATTTTAACCCGCTTCTTTTTAGAAGACTTAGGGTATAGCGAAGCTGACACCATGATGGTTGTTGGTGCTTTTTCTTCTATCGGTCCGCTGTTTGCGATTGCTGGTGGATTCATTGCAGATAAATTCTTAGGCGCTTATCGTTCATTAACGATCGCTTACCTTGGTTTTGGTATTGGTTATACGCTACTTGTTTTAGGTGCATCAGCAGGAAATGTTCCTATGAGCTTAGTGGGTATTGCCCTTGCTAGTTATGCTCGTGGCCTAATGTCTCCTTCGTATCCAAGCTTGTACAAACGTACATTTGCAAGCCAAGAAGACTTTGAAAATGGTTATCCAGTTAACTATTCAGTGAATAATATCGGTGCGTTTTTAGGTCAATACCTATTCCCGATGTTAGTACTTGCTGTAGGCTTTAATGGTAGCTTTATGTTGTCTGCATCAATGGCTTTTGTTGCTTTCATTATCTTAGTTATATCACGTAAACCATTATTAACAGTCGGTGCTGAAATTGATCAAGCGCCAGTAAGTAC
>Ga0209291_1003319_pt1 | contig 12060 bp, 6 predicted proteins | sample GOMGulsemesocosm_FD_184633 | JGI IMG/M metagenome (GOLD analysis project Ga0209291, IMG submission 184633) | Methane-oxidizing microbial communities from mesocosms in the Gulf of Mexico - GOM9B Gulf of Mexico (SPAdes) (version 2) | ecosystem: Environmental > Aquatic > Marine > Cold seeps | place... | reverse complement strand
CACTAGCCACTGATGGCGCTGCTGCGCACACTGGTATGCCTGCTTCAATTTCGATCAAGTACTTCGCAAATACCCCAGCATGGTCAGATGAACCGCGACCAATAAACATGACCATAGACGGTGAAAACTCGCGTAGTTTCTCGCCAAACTTTACAGCAACGCTATGATTATTTATTAACTGAGATTCGATTACTGAAGCCGCTTGGAGTGCTTCTTTTTCCATGATTGTTTGAGTCATACCGTTACCTTTGTGTATTTTGTTGTGCGTAGATCACCGCGCCCATTTCTGGCGAGTGAATAGGGCTACTTAATTTATTTCTTATATCACTGTCTAACCAAGACTCTAACTTTGGGGTTAAACCGCCTATTAATGACATTCTTGTGGGATTATCTAGCCATAAAGTTCGAGCAACGTTACTGATGTACCCTGCCCCTTCTTGTGCAATAGCAATAGCTGTTTTGTCACCATCTTCTGCAGCTTGAAAAACAATAAAGGCTAATTTCGCATAGAAACTAGACGTTTGTTTAGCCACCGTAGAAACAATGTCTAGACCATTACTACAGCCAAGTTTAGCTAAGAGTAATTCATTCATTAAGGTCGGTTTCTCTAAACCGTCTAAAGATAATAGAACTTGCTTTACAACTTGCAAACCAAGCCACGCACCGCTGCCTTTATCACCATGTGGAAAACCGTGAGCGCCAATCATATTAACTTTTTGGTTAACATGACTAAAACCACAAGAGCCGGTTCCTGAAATAATAATAGCGCCGTCGTGACCATCGTGCGCCCCTAGACAAGCAATTTGTAAATCGGTGGTAACGGACATTGCTTTGAACGGGTGCTGCCATTGCTGCATTTTGAGTAATGGCTCAGGCAAATTAACACCTGCAAGACCAATTCCTACAATCAGCTTATTGATTTCGCCTTGATTATAGTTTGCGTCAATAAGTGCTTTAGAGGCTGCATCAACTATCGAAGAAATTGTTTGATCATAATTATTAAATGGATTAGCTGGTCCTGCTAACCCAGTACCAAGAACTTGCCCTGTTAAGCCATTAACTAAAATAGCTCTACATTTACTGCCCCCGCCATCGATACCTAAATATATCGAGTCGCTCTCTAGAATATTGATGCCCATCATTTACCTCAAATACTTTTATCAACCACCATTTGATTACGTTGGTGATTACTTTTTATATCGACAATGAAACTATCTTAACCAATAATGACAGCGTTGTCATTATTAATTTAACAATGACATAACAAAAGCACTTCCTTGTGCCTTACTCGCCTAGTTAACAGCTATTATTCGACCCGAACGTGAACGATCTGCTGAAAGGCCACGTACTTCTACCTGTCCTGATACAGCAACGGGTGAAACATACTCATGCCACTTTCCGCCATCAACACGGTATTGGATTGGCAGTTGCGCAAAGACTGAATTAGCCTCAAGCTTACCATTATTAATGATTGCTCCAATGGTTGGTATCCGGTAAATAACCCCTGACAAATCAAGCTTTGGCATTTCTTTTAACGCAATTGTTTTGGAAAATAATTGCCATTTTTCATCACGAAGTTGTTTAAGTTGTGGTGTAAAAAATTGACTCGACTCATTATAAACAGCGCCGCCGCTTTGGTAAGGCACGCGCCATGTTGCGCTGTGCCATGCTCGTTCAGCAAGTGCTAATAGGCGGGGATACACTTTATATTGCGCAGTTTCTGGTGTTCTCGTACTCTCGGTCCATAACTGACCTTGAATTCCACTGAGTGAATGCTCAGCGGTTAAAACTGTCTGAGCACTATCAACCGCTGAAAATGAATTATTCATTCTGTCTTTCCATACTTCAGCGTGAGCCGGCAAATTGTCAGGCATTAACTCAAATATTTTACGGGTGTTAATTTCACGAGACGCCCAGTAATAGCCATGTTCTTTGGGATCTGCTTCATAAGGAAAATCAAAATAGAGAACATCCGGTGAGGATAAAACAACTTGCCACCCTTGGTTTATCATTTTGTGGGCTACTTTGTGTCCATTATCATATAAAGTGCCCCAAGCATTGGCTTGAACCACTTTAGGCATGCGTTCAATCTTCGTATGCATTAAACCATCATTCCAACCGGCTACTTCAATGTCTTTATCTTTTAGGATCTGCGCTACGCGCTCAATGAAATATCCTCCTAATTGATCAGCCGAGGTTATTCCAAGTTTATTGTTTGCTAAAAACGCTTTACAAGAAGATGACTCAACCCAAGCCCCTGCCGTTTCATCGGCGCCTATATGATATCGTGTTAATGGATGGCCAGCTTCTTGGTGAATGCGTTTTACTTCATCCATCACTTTGTCCACAAACGCGTAAGATGATTCCATACACACATTCATTGTGTTGTCGTTGTAAAATTGCACAGAAGAATATTGCGTTCTATCTTCCAGATCATAGAGCAAAAATTGTTTTGCTTTATCTGGTTGGCCTAGTTGCATAAAGTGTTGGTATCGTGCATTCATTGCCGTTACTGACGAACGAGAATGTCCTGGCATATCAAGTGAAGGAATAACTTGGATATGACGCGCTGTAGCTGCTCTTAAAATCTCTTGATAATCTTCAACACTGTAATAACCATTCACCTTACTGTTAACATCTAGGCCGGCCCCTAGCATAGGAATTAGGCAATCGGTCTCTTTAAAATCTAAGCAGCGCTTGCCTCCAATGTTTGTTAACTCTGGTAGCCAGGGTATTTCTAATCGCCACCCTTCATCATCAGCCAAATGTAAATGAAGCTTATTTAATTTATAGGCTGCCATCTGATCCATCAGATTGATGATAAAAGATTTGCTTAAAAAATTACGAGCAACGTCAACGTGCATACCGCGAAATTGATAATGGGGTTTATCAACAATGGATAAATAAGGTATGTTTTTATCACCGACAGTGATTAATGAAGCAAGTGATGTAAGACCATAATAAACACCACTAATGTCACCACCACTTATATTAATGCCCTGGTGAGTTATCGCGAGTTGATAGGCTCCCTTTACATCAGAAATAGAAGAATCTATCGTAAGATTAACATCTACCCCTTTAGCCGATTGCTTCGCCCCTAATAAAGTAAGCCTCTCTACAGCACTGTTGAGCTTGTGTTTATTAAGTGAATTAAAATTGAATTTAAGGCCTTTACTAAAATCGAGCGACCCGGCCATTCGAGGCATTTTTATGGATTGTGGCGTAGGTATAATAGAGGCGGCTACAGACTTATCTGTTTTACCCAACTCACTATTTTTGCTAAAGAGCGCCTGGCTTGTTGCCCAAATGGTGCTGTCATCAGCCGTTCGTTTAAATTGAGCCTCTTCATTCGTATAACTTGCTACAAAAGGTAACGTTTCAATCTGCGTTTGCTGATCAATAACCGCTTTAGTACTCGCAATAACCCGTGGCGCTAGACCTTCTTTGTAAAAGATATAGTTAGGTATGGCATCATATTCAGACACAGACCAAAACAGGGCATTAAAGACTAACGTTTTTGTCTCACCCGCTTTAAAGTGTCCATTGTTTGTTGCATTAATCTGATGAAAATCACCATTGAGGTGCGTAATGATTAATGAATCACTGGTGAAAGACTGGACTGGGGATATTTGGCTAAAATAAATAGACCAGTCATCAATTTCCATTGCATAAGGCGAAGTAATTGATATCTCAACTTGAAAGCATGGTCCTTTCGATTTATCTGTTACGCAATGTTCACCAGGCACATTAGTTAAATGTTTATAACGAACAACAAGGCTATCCGCTGTATTATTAAACTGTTGTTGTGGCGATACTACATTGTCATTTATTGCAGGACTTTTTTTCACACTGGGCGATTTAATCGATGACTTAGCGATGTCATCACTGCATCCGCCTATCATTAACACAGCAGATAATACAAATAGTGCACTCATACGGTTCATAGTTAATAGCCTTTTTGTTTTTACACTTTTTAAATGTCACTAAATTAATTGGTCTTTCATAATTAGTAGCAACATAAAAATTATTTCAATTCTCACCCTACCACAAATGACAACGCTGTCAACCACAGCAGTTCTAACAATTCATCCATATGAATGATTATAAGTGCCCCCCTTTAGCAAGCTATTTATTCATTATGATTATGACCCTTGATTGACTAACAATGGTGCTCTCTATGGATAGTTTTTTATTAAAACACGTCACTTTCAAACGCATTAAATAAATAAAAATAACAGAATAGAACCATTTTATTAACATAAATAAACCTGCTGTAAAGCGTATACACACCAAGCGGTTAAAGCATTTGTCATGACAATACGACAGTAAAATCGTTCCAATTAGTGCATATAATTTACACAAAATGTTGAATTTTACTGGTCAAGATCACAATTTCGGTGTAATGTCAGTGCAAGTGACAACGCTGTCATTTTATAAAACGATTAATTTGAACCGAAAAGCGTCATCTTTAATCATCTGAAATTGATTACAGATATCAAATTAATGACAATTAAAATAAACCTGCGAAAGGAAAGACAATGTCTAGCATTACATTTAACAAACGCCTAGTGGCAAGCAGTATAGCGCTTGCAATTAGTGGCGTCGCCGCTCCAGCGCTTGCAGCTGAAGAAACTAAAGCAAAAAAAAATATCGAAACCATTCAAGTTAGTGGTATCCGAGCAAGCCAAAAAGAAGCGTTAAACTCAAAACGATTTGCCAACGCTGTTGTAGATTCAATTTCAGCAGAAGACATTGGTAAGTTCCCAGATCGTAACATCGCAGAATCATTACAGCGTATTCCTGGTGTAACTATCGCACGTAACTTCGCTGGTGAAGGTGGCAATGTATCTATTCGTGGTACAAACCCTGAGCTGACGCTAGTAACAATGAATGGTAACTATGTTGCTTCTACAGGTTGGTTCTCTCAGCAGCCTGCAACCCGTTCATTTGACATGGATTTGTTACCACCAGAACTTGTTGCTGGTGTTGATGTATACAAATCACCAATGGCTTCTTTAGATGAAGGCGGCGTTGGCGGTACAGTGGCTGTTCGCACACGTAAGCCATTAGATTTAGATTCAAATACAGTGTACGCCTCAGTTGAAATGCAAGATAACAGTCTAGCAGATGATAATGGCATGGGCTTTACTGGCATGTACAGCTGGAAAAATGAAGAAGAAACATTTGGTATTCTTGGTGCTATTTCAACTTTAGAAACTGTTGGCCGCGCACATAAAGCCGAAAATTATATGGATGACGGTTGGGCTGGTGCAGGTATTGCTGAATTCCACCAAACTCGTGAACGTGACGCCATTGATTTAACATTCCAGTATGCTCCTAGCGATTCGCTCTCAATGAATCTACATTACTTCAAAGTAGATTTAGACGCTGCAAATACTAATCAGAATTACTTAATCATTGCCGGTACAGATCCAGCAGCTTTTAATGCCAACGTAACAGGCGCCACCAAATTTAGTCCAGCTAATGGTTTTGCTTTAAACGGCACCTATGCGGGTAACGCATTTGACGACACCAACTCACGTAATGCAAAAATGGATACACAAGTTATTGCATACGAAGTGAATTACCAAGCCGACGGTTACAGTGTGCAAGGTAAGTTAGGCACGACCGAAGCAAGTGGTGGTGATGGCGGTAATTACAACGTTGGTTGGATTTCAAGTAATGCTAACCAATCTATTGAATTTGATATGACAGGTCAAGATTCGATGTTACTTAAACCAGTTAATGCCGATGCAAGTAATCACGCCGAATATGCGATGAATAATGCCTCTGTTGTTGCTGGCCATCGTAAAGATGAAGAAACTTTCGCCCAAGTAGACTTTGACTTTGACGTTGAATGGGGCCCAGTATCTAGCTTCAAAACTGGCGTAAAAATGCGAGACCATGAATTTACAAGTTATTCTAATACATGGCAGTTTAAAGACACGATGACCACGGGAAAAACTAAAGCAGACTTTGCTGACGGTCACTTTAATCACTCAGGTGTTGGTTTAGCCGCTGGCAGTCCAACAGCTATAGCGCGTGTTAATGGTGACGATTTACGAGCATATATCAACTCGAACAAAACTGGCCAAACATTAAATGCGAACAGCTTTGGTGTTATTAAAGAAGATATCTTTGCAGCCTATGTACAAGGTGATTTCTCAGGTGAAGATTACCGCGGTAATATTGGCCTACGTTATGTAAGCACTGATACTTCAGCTGATTTTTACAATTTCTTTGATACGACTAAACTTGATAGTGAAAAAAGTGACTATGCTGATTGGTTACCAAGCTTTAACTTAGCGGTTAACCTGTCTGAAGACGTTATTTTACGTGTGTCTTCAGCGAAAGTTATCAGCCGTCCTAACTACACATTCTTAAACCCTGCGGCAAGTACTAATGAGACAACCCGTCAAATTACCCGTGGTACAGTAAAGCTTGACCCTTACCGTGCAACGCAATCAGACATCGGTATTGAATGGTACTTCAACGACGAGTCTTTGTTCTCTGCCACGTTATTTAACAAAGATATTCGCTCTTTTGTTATTCAAGGTGCAAATAAAAGTCGTGTAATCAACGATGGTATTGAATATATTCTTAACGAACCTGCTCAAGGTTTAGGCGGCGAGATTCAAGGTCTAGAGCTGCAATATCAACAACAAATGGGTGATTTTGGTTGGGCTGCAAATGCCACTTATTCTGAAGGTTTTGGTCTGCAACAAACAGATGATGGCATCAAAGAAACTGATTTACCGGGTATGTCTAAGTTAAGCTACAACTTAAGTGCTTACTATGAGACAGATCAATATGCAGCGCGCGTTGCTTATACGTTCCGTGAAGACTTTATTGCACAATCAACAGGTATTGGCGGTAACACGTTATGGGATTCGCATGGTTTCATCGATGCAAATATCACATGGCATGCCACTGAAAATATTGATGTTAGTTTTGAAGCAACAAACTTAACAGACGAAAGCACCACTCAACGTTTAACAACTGATTATAACGCTATGCGTTTGTCAGGTGAAAATGGACGTAACCTTTATCTGAAAGTTTCTTACCGTATGTAAGAAGTTTTAGAGACCAATGTTGAAAGGAAAGCGATGCTTTCCTTTCTCATTTTTTTATTTTAAAGTCATTTCAACTTTTTTTTCTTATTATCTCAGCGAGCATAGCAATGGATATCAATCATACTCTCATTATTGGTGGCGGTACTGCTGGATGGCTAAGTGCAGCAATTTTAGCGACAGAGCTACGTAGTACTCAGCCTGACGGCGTCAAAATAACCCTAATAGAATCACCCGACATTCCTATTTTAGGGGTAGGAGAAGGGACATGGCCTAACCTTAGGGCAACATTAAAAAAAATCGGTGTGAGTGAATCAGATTTTATCCAGCAATGTGATGCCACCTTTAAACAAGGGGCTGAGTTTGTTAATTGGCGAAAAAACACTACGAACGAGCCACATCGATATTTCCACCCGCTAAATACCGTTAACCACTCTTCTTATAACTTTTCACTCGCCCCTTATTGGCTGCAACAAGATGAAGAGACGCGTTTACCCTATGATCTAGCTGTATCAACTCAGCCGCGATTATGTAACCAAGGGTTGGGACCAAAACCTATCACAATGGCACAATATAATGGAGCTCAAGAATACGCGTATCATTTGGATGCTTCAAAATTTGCAATGTTCCTTAAAAAACACTGTATTGACAAGTTAGGTATCAACTTCATTAGTGCTAATGTAACAAGCATTGCATTAGATAGTGACGAGTTTATTGACCATGTCACGACTGACCACGATGAACTTAAAACAGTTCACGCCGATTTTTTTATTGATTGTTCCGGCGCTAAAGGAATAATCATTAAGCAAACGTATAATATTGGTTGGAATAACATCAACGATGTTATTTTCAACGATACAGCGCTTGCGGTTCAAGTGCCCTACCTCAATGAAAACACCAAAGTAAAAACCCATACCTTAGCAACAGCGCAAGATGCTGGTTGGATTTGGGACATTGGTTTACGTCACAGGCGCGGTGTAGGTCATGTTTATAGTAGTAAATACATCAGTGATGAGGCCGCAAAAGCACAGCTAATCGCCTATATTGGTGAGGACTATAGTGATGATTTAATGATCCGAAAAATTAAATTAAATCATGGTTATCACACTAAATTTTGGCACAAAAATAGTGTTGCGATTGGTATGTCAGCGGGGTTCATTGAACCACTTGAAGCCTCTGCTATTTTCTTGTTTGATGCGGCTGCCAACATGATAGCTTCACAGTTTCCGCGCCGCCGTGATGCGCTAAGCTACTGTGAAGAATCGTTTAATAAGCATTTTACGGTGCGCATGGAACGTAGCATTGAGTTTATTAAACTTCATTATTGCATCTCCGATCGGACTGATACGCCTTATTGGCGAGATAATTGTGATCCTGTCTCAATCCCTAAACGCTTACAACAACGATTGACTTTTTGGAAGAACCAACCTCCTACTAAATATGACTTTGATAACGCGTGGGAACCCTTTAATCTTGATAGTTATTTGTATGTTTTGTATGGCATGAATTACAACACAGATTTAACGCAGGTAAAGGCTAAATATAATAAATATGAACAAGCCCAGCAGCTATTTGGACATGTCGATGAGGCCAGTAAATTATTACTCAATAAATTACCTGAGCAAACAGCGCTGATTGACAAAGTAAATACCTATGGTTTCAACCGAATTTAAGCGGTGATATAAATGACAAAGAATGAAACAAAACAAGTTGTTATAGTTGGTGGGGGCACTGCTGGTTGGCTCACCGCGGCAAGCCTTGCTAAGCGCTTTAATAGCGTTGAGAAAAAAAACATTCAAATAACCTTGGTTGAATCACCAGATATCCCCACTATTGGTGTAGGTGAAGGCACGTGGCCAACCATGCGCAAGACACTGGCCAGTCTTGGCATCAGTGAAACAGATTTTATGCGCCAATGTCACGTTTCACTCAAACAAGCCACCAAATTTGTAAACTGGAAAGAAACACCAAAACCAGGTATCGACAATCATTATTATCATTTATTCACATCGTTTCATGATGCTAATGATTTTAATATGGCGCCATATTGGCAACGTGGTGAGATTGGTCAAACAGCCACATTCGCGCAAAGTGTCAGTGTACAAGGAGCGCTTTGTGATAAATATTTAGCGCCCAAATCAATGACCAATAAAGAATATGAAGGCGTACAAAATTATGCCTACCATCTTGATGCTGGTGAGTTTGCAAAACTATTAAAAGACCATGCCATTAACAACCTTGGGGTCAAACATGTAAGCGCCAATGTCACCGAGGTTAAACTTGACGTTGATGGTTATATCCTGGCGGTAGAAACTGACACGGCAAGCCACATTAGTGGTGACTTGTTTGTAGACTGTACGGGGTTTAGGTGTTTATTGTTAGGTGAAGCATTAAAAGTTCCTTTTAACAGTGTAGATGACACCCTATTAACCGACTATGCGGTTGTAATGCAAGTACCATACAAAGACGAGACTCAAGACATCGCTTCTTGCACCATATCTACTGCGCAAGAAGCAGGTTGGATATGGGACATTGGTTTAGCTAATCGCCGAGGTACCGGTTATGTCTATAGTTCAAAACACAGTTCACATGAACGGGCGGAACAGATCTTACGTGAATATGTTGGCGAGCAAAGCGCTGGTTTAAAAGCGCGCTTTATTCCGATGAATATTGGCTACAGGGAAAAGTTTTGGCATAAAAACTGTGTTGCTATTGGCTTATCCGCCGCCTTTATTGAGCCATTAGAGGCCTCAGCTATATTCTTAATGGAAGCCGCTAATAATATGCTGATGGAGTTATTTCCACGAGACAGAGCAGCGATGGCCATGGTTGAGACAAAATACAATGATTCGCTGATGTTTCGCTGGAACAAAACGATTGATTTTATCAAGATGCATTATCTATTATCGCGTAGAAGTGAGCCTTTTTGGCTTGATAATCGCACCCAAACAACATTACCCGTATCATTAACCAATTTATTAGCCCGGTGGGAATACCATCCCGTAAGTGGTTACGACTTTGATAATGTCTATGAGCCCTTCCCCCTAGAAAGTTACCAATATATCCTTTACGGCATGGGCTTTGAGCAAGATTTAAGTTTTAATGCAGGGCAATATGGAAATATTACGCACGCCCAGCAATCGTTTAAAAAAATACAGTCAATAGCCGATCAAGTTCAGCATAAACTGCCAACTAATCGTCAACTATTGGAAAAAATACAACAATTTGGCTTCCAAAAGCTTTAGTAAGCGATACAACAATAAAACGCCAAACATTTACCGGAGAATCAATGTGACTATCGAAGCATTAAGTAATAAATTACACGCGGGTTTAAAACTCAAACAAGATCCTTGTTTAATTCAAAGTAAAAACAAACATTTTTCCCCTTTAGTGGTTGGAGAGTTTGTTCCTGCGAGCCAAGACTTCCCTATCGTATTTATAAAAGAGCAAGAAACAGGACAGTTTAAATCTATTGCTTTATTAGGGATTGAGCCAGGTAGTAATCTGTTTTATAGCGATAAAGGTTGGCAAGGGAATTACCGTCCACAAGCCTATTCACTATCCCCTTTTATGGTCAGTCAACAAACCGATGAGAAAGACGCAATTTTGTGTATAGACAGTCAAAGCCCACTCATTAACAAAGAACAAGGTGAGGCGTTTTTTGATGAGAATAACGCCGCATGTGATTGGGTTTCTAAACGTGGTGAGCAAGTTGTGAGTTATGTTGAGCAAACACAATTGACTCAGCATTTTATAAACGTATTACTCGATTTTGAATTGTTAGCGCCACAAACGTTGACCCTTAAAGCAACGGGTAAAAAAGAAACCTCACTCAATGGCCTTTACGCGATTGACGAAAAGAAGCTCAATGCTCTAAGCAGCGATAAATTTGATAGCTTGCGTCAATCTGGTGCCCTTGTTGCTATATACGCTTCACTTATCTCAATGCAGCGCATTGAAGCGCTTGTCAAAGCATCATCTAAAGTTTAATACCTAAGTTCTAGTCAAAAAAAAATGCCCATTCACATGGGCATTTTCAGTTAAACCTTGATAATAATCTGCCGGTTATAAAGCCACTTTGATAACCAGTAAAACAAGCACACGTGAATAAACGCAAATGTGAAGGACGCTAGATGCGGTGATAATCCTAACGTTAATATATTATATAAATAGTTGTTCAGCGAAGTATCACCGACATCAATCAAGTAGTAAGTACTAACCCATAACCACGACAATATATAAATGAACATCGGGTTTGTGCCATAAACGAGGAGTGGCTGAACCAACCTTGTCTGCGCTTTAATATCCACCAGCCAAATAAAGAAAGCTAATAGTAACAATGCGCATCCACTAGAAAACAGCACGTAAGATCCTGTCCATAGTGATTTATTAATGGGATGCCACTGGCCCCAAAATAATCCAAATACACTAAGGAAAATACCCACAGTTATTATGGCTAAGACACTTTTTTCTTTTGTAGGCATTATCATCAATAAACGCGTTGCTAAAAATCCAACAAAAACATTAACCACAGCAGGCAGCGTACTTAATAGCCCTTCAGGCTCAAATGCTATGCCTTTACCGCCCCACATGTGGTCTACTCCCAGCACAGTGAGATCAAGTTGACGAACTACGTTATCAGTTAAGGAATAAAGACTCCCTTGAGAGGTGTAAAAAACGGCCCAATAGGTCATTAATATCACCACAGCTAACCCAATTAATTGCCTGACGCTCAAAAATAAAATACATATTGCAGCTATACCATAGGCTATTCCTAGGCGCTGTAATACACCCATGATTCGTAGATCAGATAATTGGCCTAAATCGCCATAGGCATTGAGTAACAAGCCCAATAAGAAAATGGTAGCGCTACGTTTAACGATATTTTTAAGTTGCGCAGATGTACTTTGCTGCTTTTTATTAGCCAGCGAAAAATAAAGCGCCGAACCAATAATAAATAAGAAGAACGGAAAAATAAGATCTGTCGGCG
>Ga0209291_1003316_pt1 | contig 12065 bp, 10 predicted proteins | sample GOMGulsemesocosm_FD_184633 | JGI IMG/M metagenome (GOLD analysis project Ga0209291, IMG submission 184633) | Methane-oxidizing microbial communities from mesocosms in the Gulf of Mexico - GOM9B Gulf of Mexico (SPAdes) (version 2) | ecosystem: Environmental > Aquatic > Marine > Cold seeps... | reverse complement strand
TACTAATCTATAATTTTCTGGATGTAAACCTTGTTTCATTTTCTTAATCTTAACATTTTCGAGGTGCAAATATATTACTTTAAATCTGTTTCAAAAAACTTATTTGTAAAATATTTTAAACTTTTTTCTATAACGATTTACTACATTTGTTTATTAATTAAGCAAAGCTATAAAAGTTTATGTTAATTCAAAAAAAATAAAATAGAAACCATCTAATTTTCATATGTTTAAGAAAACAATAACTTATAGCCTTAGCTTAGGAATAATCACTTCGGGAATATTTATACTACAATATATCAACGATGTACACATCAAACCACCAACTTTCTATGGTGTTGCAAGTTTAATTTTCATTATTCTTTTTATCTTTTTAGGAATTAAAAACAATGCTACTGAAAATTTTCAAATTAAAGACGGATTAAAAACCGGTATTGCTATTGCAGTTATTAGCGGTATAATATACTGGATATATCAAGTTATTCATGTAAAATTTATTGAACCAGAATTAGTTTACAAAATTCAAGACTTAAAGTTTAAACAGTATGTTGAATTTTTCCCAAAAACATCTGCTGAAGAACTTACACGATTAAAAGAAGAGTTTTTAGAAGGATATCATTTTAACAATTTTGTTGGAATTATGCTGCCTAGTCTATTTACTGGTTTTATTACAGCTATGATATCTTCTGCCATTTTGAAATATAGAATTCAAAAGAACTCGTAATTAAACTATGAATATTTCAGTTATCATTCCACTTCTTAATGAAGATGAATCTTTAAAAGAATTACATACATGGGTTGCTTCAGTAATGCAAGCTCATAATTATTCCTACGAAATACTTTTTATTGATGATGGATCTACCGATAATTCTTGGAAGGTAATTAATACATTATCACAAAAAGATAACAATATAAAAGGCTTTAAGTTTTTAAGAAACTACGGTAAATCACAAGCTTTACACCTTGGGTTTTCAAAAGCAAAAGGAGATGTAGTTATTACTATGGATGCTGACTTACAAGATAATCCGGAGGAAATCCCTGAGTTATATGATTTAATTGCAAACAAAAATTTTGATTTAATTTCAGGATGGAAAAAGAAACGATATGATTCCGTTTTCGCTAAAAACCTTCCTTCAAAATTATTTAACTGGTGTGCTCGAAAAACTTCAGGGTTAAAACTACATGATTTCAACTGCGGTTTAAAAGCATATAAAAATGATGTAGTAAAAAACGTAGATGTTTATGGTGAAATGCATCGTTATATCCCTGTCCTAGCTAAAAATGCTGGATTTAAAAAAATAGACGAAAAAATAGTACAACACCAAGCCCGTAAATACGGAAAAACAAAATTTGGAATGGATAGATTTATAAACGGGTTTCTTGATCTATTAACTATTTCATTCCTATCAAAATTCGGAAAACAACCAATGCATTTATTTGGTGCATTAGGATCGCTTTTATTTCTAATAGGATTTCTTTTTGCATTTTATTTAGGTATAGACAAACTTATCCTAAATCCAACTGGTAGGCTAATCACACAACGTCCTCAATTTTATATTTCATTAGTAAGTATGATTATTGGTTCTCAATTATTTATTGCAGGATTTTTAGGGGAGTTAGTATTACGAAATAACAAAAATCAAGACCGTTACAAAGTTGAAGAAGAACTTAATACAAAAAAATCATATATTTAGAAAACGTAAAATCGTGATTCCATTTCACTACATTTTCACCTTTATAAGCACGCATATACAATGATATACATAGCTCCAGAAACACTAGAAGTAGCAAATACTTGGTTAACACCTACATTTGATAAGGATACACAGCATCAAATAAAAGAACTTATAGCCAACAACCCTGATGAACTAAAAGAAAGTTTTTACAAAGACTTAGAATTTGGAACTGGAGGAATGCGTGGTATTATGGGAGTTGGAACCAACCGTATAAATAAATATACATTAGGTAAAAACACTCAAGGACTTGCTAATTACTTAAAGCAGGAACACCCAAATAAACAATTAAAAGTTGCTATTGCATACGATTGTAGACATAACTCAAAATCATTAGCAAAATTAGTAGCCGATGTATTTTCAGCAAATGGAATTAAAGTATTTTTATTTTCTGACTTACGCCCAACACCTGAATTATCATTTGCAGTAAAGCATTTAGGGTGTGACTGTGGTATTGTATTAACAGCATCACACAATCCGCCAGAATATAATGGCTATAAAGTATACTGGAATGACGGTGGACAAATTGTCCCACCTCAAGACACAGAGATAATCAATGCCATAAATGAGTTGGATTATGCAGAAATTAATTTTAATGCAAATGAGAACTTAATTGAATTAATTGATACCGAATTAGACGAAGCTTTTATAAATGCTTCAGTAGCTAACGGGAGTTTTGAAGGCACAGATCGGGATAATTTATCTATTGTTTTTACCTCACTACACGGTACTTCAATTACTATTTTACCAGAAACTCTAAAACATGCTGGTTATAAAAATATTCATATCGTTGAGGAACAAGCTAAACCTGATGGGGATTTTCCTACAGTAAAATCGCCTAATCCCGAAGAGCCAGCTGCTTTAGCTATGGCAATGAAATTAGCAGACGAAGTAAATGCCGATATCGTTATCGGTACCGATCCAGATTCTGACAGAATTGGTATTGCTGTAAGAGACAATGACAATAAATTGGTTTTATTAAACGGAAACCAAGCTATGATTGTTATGACCGATTTTTTAATTGGACAATGGCTTAAACAAGGAAAACTATCCGATAATGATTTTGTAGGATCTACAATTGTATCCACACCGATGATGCAAGAGTTAGCTGATTACTACGGTGTTGAATGTAAAATAGGTTTAACTGGTTTTAAATGGATCGCTAAAATGATTCAAGATCATCCAAATCAAGCTTTCATTGGTGGTGGTGAAGAAAGTTTCGGTTTTATGGTCGGAGATTTTGTTCGTGATAAAGATGCTGTAACAGCAGCGCTATTAGCTTGTGAAATTACAAGTCAAGCAAAATCAAATGACAGCTCATTATATAAGGTATTATTAAAACTATATGTGACTCATGGTTTCTATAAAGAACATTTAGTTTCATTGGTTAAAAAAGGAATGTCTGGAGCTGAGGAAATCGCTAAAATGATGGTAGACTTCAGAGAAAAACCGCTAAAAAAAATAAATGGTTCTAAAGTAATCATGCTAGAAGACTACCAATCTTCTATTATGAAAAATATTGTTACTGACAAAGAATACCCTTTAGACATACCAAAATCTAATGTACTAATATATTATACTGAAGACGGAAGTAAAATAGCTTGTAGGCCAAGTGGTACGGAACCAAAAATAAAATTTTATATAAGTGTAAAAGAAACATTAAAAACTGTTGCCGATTTTGAAAAAGTACAACAGAAATTAGATGATAAAATCGCTTCTATTATAAATGATTTGAATGTAAACTAAGATGGAGTATCTAAAAAAACTTGCTCCATTTATTAAGCTTTATAAAAAATGAACCTGCAAAGAATGGCATGTACAAAAGACTTGTTGAGATGCAATCTATTACATAAAAACTAACAACCTACTATAAAATACAAAAAGGCGAAACATAAGTTTCGCCTTTTATTTTTTAGTGACTACATTAAAAAGTTGGGGCTTTTAAAATGAAGTTTCAACACTAATCCTTTAAAATAATAGCACAAATATATAACACACAAATCTATTATCAAAAACAAATTTAACTTTTATCGACTATTTATGCTTTTTATCGATGTTTCTGATTAATCAACAACTTGTATTAAACCTTTTCTTATTTTTAAAGTCATAGAGGCTTATACACCAAAATGACTGAACAGGAACTCATAAAATCTCTTAAAAATCCAAAGACTCTAAATAGTGCATTTAAGGAATTATTAAGTGTCTATAAGGAACGTTTGTATTGGCATATAAGAAAGATCGTTATAAACCATGATGATACAGATGATGTATTACAAAATACATTTATTAAAGTTTACCGAAATATTGATAAATTTAAAGAAGATAGTAAATTATATTCATGGATGTATCGCATAGCAACTAACGAGTCTATAACGTTTATAAATCAACGAGCGAAGAAAAATAATAATGCTACTCAAGAAGTACAACAAGTACTATTAAATAACCTGACTTCTGATGAATATTTTGATGGTGATGAAGCTCAAATAAAACTTCAAAAAGCAATAGCTACATTACCACAAAAACAACAATTGGTTTTTAATATGAAATATTTTGATGCTATTAAATATAAAGAAATGTCTGAAATATTAGAAACATCAGAAGGAGCTCTTAAAGCCTCTTATCATATTGCTTCAAAAAAAATAGAGGAATATATCTTAAAAAATTAAACCTTTTTCATTTATTAACGTCTAAGATACAAATGAACACGAATAATAAACATACAAAAACCGGGTTTAAAGCTCCAGATAATTACTTTGATTCATTTGAAGAAAAGCTATTAAATCAATTGTCCATTGAAACTGAGAACAATTTAATAGACAAGACAGGGTTTAAAGTTCCAAAGGATTATTTTGATACTTTGGAAAAAGATTTACTAAAGAAGATTGAAAAACCTGAAACTAAAGTAATTTCACTTTTTAATAAGAAAAAGCTCTATTATGTTGCTAGCGTAGCTGCAATACTTATTTTTAGTTTTTTTATTATAAATCCTACATATTCTGACCCGATCACTTTTGACGATATTGAATATGCTTCCATTGAAGAATATATTAATACGGAAAACTTAAACATATCTGCAATAGAACTAGCTGATTTGTATGAAGTAGAAACAAATGAATTAGACAACATCTCTTTTTTAAATATTGAAGATGAAAATATTTTAGAATACTTATCCGAGGAAACAACCTCTGAGGACTATTATGATAGTGAACTATAAAACATATACAATGAAACAACTATTATCTTTATTAATTGCGCTGCTATTTATTAGCACAGTTTTTGCACAGCATCCTAAGAGGAAGAAAATAAAGGCTTTAAAAGCTGCACATATTACTGCAGAATTAAATTTGACTCGTAGTGAAGCTGAAAAATTTTGGCCAGTTTATAATGCCTCTGAAGAGAAACATCATCAATTACGTAATGAATCAAGACAACTACGTAGAAAACTAAAAGATGATTTTAATACTATTTCAGAGAATGAAGCGAAAATCATTTTAAAAAAATCTATCGATTTACAAAACAGAATGCATCAAGAACGAAATAAATTAACATCAGATTTAATTCAATTCTTACCTGCAAAAAAAATTATTCTATTAAAAAAAGCTGAAGAGGATTTTACTCGAAAATTGATTCAAAAATTTAAAGATCATAGAGGTCGAGGAAAAGAAAGAGATACACCACCTTCACATAATAGTAGAGGTCCACAATAATTAAATAAAAAAGGAAGTATTTTATTTCCTTTTTTATTTAAATTTTAATTTCGACACTTTACCTTTCCCAGCAGCATAAGCTGTGCTATCGTTTAAAAACCTAATGGTATAATAACCTTTATCACTTAAATGTTTCCATGTATTACCTAAATCTTTTGAATAATCAATTCCACTGAATCCGACAGCAACTATTGCTCTCCCTTGACTGTTTGGTATAAATTGCACACAACTTCTATATCCAGGTTTTTGCCCTTTTCCAACTAATTCCCAAGTTTTCCCTCCATCAATAGTTTTTATTTTATTTTGTTTATTAGCTTCTGGCTGAGTATAATCCCCTCCTATTGCAAATCCTACCTTTTCATCATAAAAATCAATTGAATACATTCCTGAAGAAGCAACACCTTGAATAATTGGAGTATCAAAAACTTCCCAAGTTCCTCCTTTATTTGATGAAAATAATATTCTACTTGCATTTCCTCCAGTTGCTATCCAAGTAAAATCACCAACGATTGATATATTAGTGTCACTTGCTGCAAACGCGCCTTCACCTTCACTTACTTTTGGAGCAATTTTACAAGATTGTTTTTTCCAAGTATTCCCTCCGTCTCTAGTAATAACAATAGACATACAACCATCCGTTTGATCTCCGATAGCAATTCCTTCTTCATTATTCCAAAAATCTATAGAATCATAAAAAACTTTTTCATGCTCCTCTTTATAAACCAATATTCCATCTTTATATAATAAAGCTGGGTTAGCAATACTTATAGTAAATACCGAATTAGTAGTACAGGCCAAAGCTCTGAAATTAGTTTTATGTATTGTGTCTCTTTTAAAAAGTTCAATAAACTCATTAGAGTTTTCTTCCTTTATCATTGTTTTCCCATCAGAAGTTGCTATTACAACTTTATTCCCCGTAATTTCTAAGGCCCTTACATTTAGTAATGAGTCTTGCAAAACAGGTTCAATTTCAACCGCATTAAAATCACTAATGGTCTGCTTTTTTACATTTTTACAACTCAAAAAAGCACACATCACAACACTAATAAATAATAATCGACTCATAACATTCATTTTTCGTAAATATACAATACTTTTGTAGGCTGATTTATTCAATCCTATAATATATCCAAATGAGATTACATAGAAACTTAACATACGCAGTAATTGATAGCATTAGAGATGTTTTTAATGAAGACATGTATGCTGGAAAAGCTGTTGAACAAGCTTTAAGACGTGACAAACGCTGGGGTTCTCGCGACCGTAAATTTGTTGCTGAAACTATTTATGATATCATACGTTGGAAACGTTTATATGCTGAAATAGCAGAAGTAAGCGAGCCTTTTACACGTCCAAATTTATGGAGACTATTCTCAGTTTGGTGTGTATTAAGAGGTATTGAATTACCAGATTGGAGCCAAATTGAACCAACACCATCAAGAAGAATTAAAGGTAGGTTTGATGAATTATCAAAAATCAGAAAATTTAAAGAATCTATTCCTGATTGGATTGATGAAATTGGTGTTAAAGAACTTGGCGAAAAAGTTTGGACTAAAGAAATCGCTGCTTTAAATATACAAGCTGAAGTTATATTAAGAACAAATACACTTAAAACTACAAAAGAAGCTTTACAAGCTAAGCTATTAGAAGATGGAATAGAGACTGTTATTTTACCTGATCATCCAGATGCTATCAAATTAGTAGAGCGTGCAAATGTATTCAGAACCGAAGCTTTTAAGCTTGGATGGTTTGAAGTACAAGATGCTTCTTCACAATTAGTAGCAGCGTATTTAGATGTACAACCAGGTATGAAAGTTATTGATACTTGTGCTGGAGCTGGGGGTAAAACTTTACATTTATCTGCCTTAATGCAAAATAAAGGACAATTATTTGCCATGGATATTTACGAAAGTAAATTACGTAAATTAAAAGTCCGTGCTAAAAGAGGTGGAATTCATAATGTAACTTTAAAAACTATTGACTCTACTAAACCAATTAAAAAATTACATGATAAAGCGGATAGAGTTTTAATTGATGCTCCATGTAGTGGTTTAGGTGTTTTACGTAGAAACCCTGATTCAAAATGGAAATTACAACCTGAGTTTTTAGACAATATTAGAAAAACACAACAAGAAATTTTATGTAGTTACTCTAAAATGGTTAAGCCAGGAGGGAAATTAGTTTACGCAACATGTTCAGTATTACCATCTGAAAACCAAGATCAAGTAAAACAGTTCTTATCTACTAATGAGGAGTTTACATTTGTTTCTGACAAAAAAATATTATCTTCGCAAAGTGGATATGATGGCTTTTATATGGCTTTATTAGAACGTAAAAAATAATTATTATACAAAAGAGGTTTAGTGGTTTTTACTTCTTTAAAAAAATACTTACTATGAAAAAAATTACTTTAACTACTTTTTTATTAATCACTTTTATAAGTTTTGCTCAAATTCCTGCTGGCTATTATACTAATGCAACCGGAACAGGATATGCTTTAAAAACACAATTAAAAACTATCATTACCAATGGTCATACTGATCAAGGATATAATTCATTAGACGGTCAATACTCAACTTCTGATGCTGATAATTATTACGATGCAGGTGGTTCTAATACTGTTTTAGACATGTACTCAGAAAATCCTGTGGGAAGTGATCCATATAACTATTCTTTTTTAACAGATGAATGCGGAAACTACAATAGTGAAGCTGATTGTTATAATAAAGAACATATTTTTCCTCAAGGCTTTTTCAATAGCAAATACCCTATGAGATCTGATATTCATCATGTCCCTCCTACTGACGGTAGAGTTAATGGGTTTAGAAGTAATTATATGTTTGGTGTTGTTGGAACCAATTTAGTATCACAAAGTGGAATATCAAACCCAACAATGAATGGGTCTAAATTAGGTAATTGTGTTTATCCTGGATACTCAGGTACTGTTTTTGAACCAATAAATGAATTTAAAGGAGATATTGCACGAATGCTACTTTACTTTGCTGTTAGGTATGAAGATGAATGGAATAATGGCTGGGATTCTCATTCAGTAACAAATAATCCTTTAAATGGAACAAGTGCTCAATTTTATGAAACTTGGTATATAAACTTATTATATGACTGGCATACTAATGATCCAGTAAACCAACGAGAAATTGACAGAAATAATGCTGCATATAATTACCAAGGAAACAGAAACCCTTTTATTGATCATTCTGAATGGGTAACCGAAATTTGGGGAAGCGTACTTGCTGTTGAGGACTATGTTGCTAATGACTTTAGTTTATCTCCAAATCCAACTTATTCAAGTACTGTTTACATAAACAAAGGAAAGAATGTTATTAACCAACTAGAATTATACTCAATTAGTGGTAAGTTAATTCTATCTAAAAAAATAGGTACTCAACACTCAGTAATTACTTTAGATAATCTTGACAAAATAGCATCAGGAATGTATTTATTAAAAATACACACTGACAAAAACAGTGTGGTTAAAAAATTAGTTATTAACTAAAAATATCTAATTAAATAGCACAAACAAAAAGGGATCGTAATTACGATCCCTTTTTGTTTGTGCTATTTAATCCTCTACATTATAATATCATTTTTCCATTCATATGATTCTGGAATATCAGTATCATCAATTAGCTGTCTGATATCAATCTCTATACTTCTACTCATATCAGTAATTGGCACATCATTCGGACCACCTTCAAACGGGTTTTCTGAATTTTCTCCTATTTTTTCCATGGTATGAAAAACCCATGAAATTAGAGTACTAAACAATATTGAAAACCAAACAAACTTTGTTCCTATAAACACCTGAATTTGATGTAAAAAGCTAGTATGAGATTGATGATTTGCTAAATCTACCAAAATGTGATCTCCAATTTTCTCAAACTCTTCCATTATTCCAAATGGAAGAAGTAATATAAAAATCCAAACAAATAAGTAGTTTAGTGTCGCAAACTGTCGTGGATATGGAAAATTTTTAATTCGTTCGCTTTTTCCCTGAAGCGCATAAAATTCTTTTAACATATTCATCAACTCCATATGTCTGAAATCTTCTATCGCTCCTCTTTCTTTTAATTCTCTCAAGCGCTTTGATTGAATACCTAATAGTTGCGAAGCTTGATTTCCTTTAGCAAATACTTCATTATACTCCTTCTCGGAAATGTAAGGTCTAATAATATCTTTAATTGGATAAGTATCTTCACATACTATAAATTGACTCTCTCTAAACTTCCTGTTAGCCCTATCCTTTTTCAAATGCATTTCCCAAGGTTTATCTTTCCGTAATTGATAACGTAAGGCAGTTAACCAAGCTATATGCCTATGTACCAATTCTCTTTTAACCTTATACAATTCTTCCTTACTTAGTTCCGATTCTGTATGTTCATTGGTTATGAAATCTTTCAACATTATAGTCCAAGTACGGGAAGCATTTACAATACCACCCCATATTTTCCTAGCTTCCCAAAGCCGATCGTAGGACGCATTATTTTTAAAACCTATAACAAATGCAGTAGCTGTACCTAAAACCCCTAAAGGCAACCACGGCACATGCAACCATTTCCATCCTACTATATCAAATAAAAAAACAGGGATTGAAGACAAAAAAAAGAATAGTAATAAATCCCTAATTGTCCATTTTAAAATCCCTTTGATTGGAAAAATTCTCTTTGTGTACATATATCAATTTAGATTACCGAATTTATAAAAAAAGAATTGGATTTTCAAATTACCACCCAACAAAGAAAATAGTTAACAATAATATATACTACTGTTAATTAAAAGCTTTTTGTTCAGTTAATAAATCGGTTAAAATACGTACTTTTGCATCTTTAAATAACACAACAAAAACGTTAATAGATGATTCATTTCTTTGGAAACACAAGCAGCACAGTATTTGCTGTACAAACAACAAAAGAACTTTCTAACGAAGCGGTTGAAAAACTGACTTGGTTATTTGGTAATCAACCTAAAATAAACGCAGCGTCTCTTGACGCTTTTTTTATTGGACCTAGAGCTGCAATGATTTCTCCTTGGAGTACCAATGCGGTTGAGATTACACAAAACATGACTATTGAAGGAATCATCCGTATTGAAGAGTACAAAAGTACTACGGAAGACGATACTGATTTTGACCCAATGTTATCGCAGAAATTTTCTGAATTAAATCAAGAGATTTTTACTGTTGATGTACAACCAGAAGCTGTTTTAGATATCGATGATATTGCTGCTTACAACCAACAAGAAGGATTGGCTTTAAGTGAAGAAGAAGTATCATATTTAGAAGGAATGGCTACTAAAATTGGTAGAAAACTAACCGATTCTGAAGTATTCGGATTCTCCCAAGTAAATTCAGAACACTGTCGTCATAAAATATTCAATGGTACTTTTATCATTGACGGAGAAGAAATGCCTTCTTCTTTATTTAAATTAATTAAGAAAACATCTGCTGAAACTCCAAAAGGAATTGTTTCAGCATATAAAGATAATGTTGCTTTTATTGAGGGGCCAAAAGCTACTCAGTTCGCACCAAAATCTGCTGATAAACCTGACTTTTATCAAGAAACTGAATTCAATTCAGTAATTTCATTAAAAGCAGAAACACATAATTTCCCAACAACGGTAGAACCTTTTAACGGTGCTGCAACTGGAGCTGGTGGAGAAATTAGAGATAGACTTGCTGGTGGAAAAGGGTCTTTACCTTTAGCAGGAACTGCAGTTTACATGACGTCATACTCTCGTTTAGAGGAAAACAGACCTTGGGAACAAGGAATGGATGAACGTAAATGGTTGTATCAAACTCCAATGGATATTTTAATAAAAGCATCTAATGGAGCATCTGATTTTGGAAACAAATTCGGACAGCCTTTAATTACCGGTTCAGTATTGACCTTTGAACATGATGAAGACGCCAGAAAACTTGGTTTCGATAAAGTAATCATGCAAGCTGGAGGTATTGGATATGGAAAAGCTGAACAAGCATTAAAAGATACTCCAGAAGAAGGAGACAAAATAGTAATATTAGGTGGTGAAAACTACCGAATTGGTATGGGTGGTGCAGCAGTATCATCTGCCGATACTGGAGGAAACACTGCGGGTATTGAATTAAATGCCATTCAACGTTCTAATCCAGAAATGCAAAAACGTGCTGCCAATGCTGTAAGAGGTATGGTAGAAAGTGATATCAACCCTATCGTTTCTATTCATGATCACGGAGCTGGTGGACACTTAAACTGTTTATCTGAATTAGTAGAAGATACAGGAGGAAAAATCGATTTAGATAAATTACCTGTTGGTGACCCTACTCTATCTGCTAAAGAGATTATCGGAAACGAATCTCAAGAACGTATGGGATTAGTGATTGGTAAAAAAGATGTAGATACCTTACAACGCATTGCAGATCGTGAACGTTCACCTATGTATGAAGTTGGTGATGTTACTAACGACGATCGTTTTACTTTCGAATCTAAAACTACTGGTGAAAAACCAATGGATTTAGAATTGTCTGATATGTTTGGAAGCTCTCCAAAAACAATCATGAATGATACAACTATTGTTCGTAATTATGATGAGCTTACCTACGATGTTAAAAACATGGACAACTACTTAAACCAAG
>Ga0209291_1003315_pt1 | contig 12071 bp, 12 predicted proteins | sample GOMGulsemesocosm_FD_184633 | JGI IMG/M metagenome (GOLD analysis project Ga0209291, IMG submission 184633) | Methane-oxidizing microbial communities from mesocosms in the Gulf of Mexico - GOM9B Gulf of Mexico (SPAdes) (version 2) | ecosystem: Environmental > Aquatic > Marine > Cold seeps... | reverse complement strand
ATCATTTTCCAGGGCGGCATTTCACTTTGTACGCCATTCTCACCCCACAGCTTTTGGTAGTAAGCTAATAATTTCAACATACTCAGTCTTGATTCAAACTTTTGGATAGAGAGTGTCATCCCCAGTACTTGAGCACTTTTACTCACCGTACCGACAATAGTTTTAGCGGGAAGAGGAAAACTATTCGCAAAGGAAATATTGGCGGATAGGCAAAATAACACGAGAATAAGTTTATTCATTGCGACAGTACTCTTTGTCATTACATAGATCGCTACCTAATAAATTATTGATGTCATCATCGTATTTGTTCGTTTTTCTGTCCTCTTCAAGATATTTGTCCCGGGGCAGCACGCTCATATCCATATGTCCGAACCTAAGTTCGTCGTCGTCAATCTCTGGGGATAATAAGGCAACCGAAATAATGTTTTGGGCGGTGACATTCCCCAGAGGAAATGGCAATAAGCTTTCCAGAGCAGCGGTTGCCGCTTCAATATGGTCAGATAAAATAGCTGTGGGCGCTAGAGGCGTCACCTTATCTTTTAAATGATCGGAACCGCCAGCACTCCAACTCAGCGTGTAAACTTGAGCCCTGGCTTTAAAGCTAATAGTAGATGCTGTGATTAATGCACTATCGGGCTCTTTTTTTAAGCTATTAAAAATGGGTGCTTTATGGGCGCTCATTTCGACAGTAGCATTAGACATCCCGTTTGTATTGATCACATCAAAAGTCGTATTTCCAAACGTCAGCACAGAAGTCACCGCCCCTAATACATCCCCGAACACACCCAGAACACCGCTTAATGGACCATGTACTGTTTGATCAGTATCAATGCCGCTGACATTAATTTCCGCCAATATCTGAGAGTCATCATGATATCTCCAAAGCTCTCTACCGTCCTTATTAAGGGCATTATATTGATCAGCTTCGCTGAGTATTTTGTTTTTCATACTGTCGACTAAATTGGCCGCTTTTATATAAGGGGTAGCGGTTTCATTATAATCATTGGGCTGAAACTCATCCCGATCATCACTCGCTAAGTTAACAGTACGCTCCCATGCAACAAAACGCGCGCCACTGACTGCTGCGTGTTGCATATCGATGTATTTACCCAACATAGGAACAATTAAAAACAACGGTACTAATACAAAAGCGCTGGCGACCAACATTTCAGTCATCGCTTGACCTCTTTGCAAAAACGCCGTGACCTCAAGCTTCAAATGACACCCCCAATATCCGAGGAAAACAGCCCCTGCAAATTGTTTAACAGTGATTTAAAATTTTCGATGGTAGCGTTAATTTCCACTGCAAAAGGATTTTGGCCCGACTGAAAAGCCAGCGCCGCTGTACGATCAAAGTAACTGGTATCAACTAATCGTGCATCCCAGTATGGGTTAAAACCATTATTTGAACCAATGCTCTGCTCATTGGTTCTAGCGCTTTTGATTGAAAAATAATCAAGATCGGCAGGTTCACTGTAATAGACTTCAGATTTACCTATGACCGCTATCGCTAACTCTCCGTCTTCAGGCTCATCCAGCTCAAAATTACCATTAGGCATGGCACTCCCATAGAAACTGCTGGTCTTTCTCTGAGTTAGCGCTATCAACATGTAAGGGGCTTCTAAACCAGTAAAAAGCAAAGTATTAGATTTTCTGGAGAGGTCTGAACCAAAATTATTGTATTGGCCTATTTCAGGCAGCGCATTCACCATTTGATGACCTCCCGCTGCCATACGGTAATTAGTCGCCACATTATTGCTGGATTTATTCAACTCCCCTTTAATCACTAACCAGGGAATCGTTTTCTCCCAAACATCACCATACATTTGATTGCGTCCCCCTGCGCTGAAACCGCTCACTTCCGGCTGGCCATTACCGGCAACAGCTGCGCCCGCCCCCAACGGAAAAGGAGGGGAGCTAATTTCAGGTACATCGATATTAAAACATTCAACCACACAGATTCTTAAGCTAGGCTCTACGTATGCTGCTAAATCCGAGCCATCTGCCGCACTCCAAACATAGTCTTTGTCCTTATCTAGAATCACTTGACTGCCCCCGGTTCTATCAGCGCTCGCTCTGGCTTTCACTTCAATTTCATAACCAAACCTCCAAGTACCAGGTACTCCAGGGACAGCGCAACCTAACAGAATAGGGCAATCCATTGTAACCATTGGGCCAACAGTCACTTTGCCTTTCAGTAGATTTAACTCCCAGCCCCCTGTCGACACTCCTCCATCTATGTGACAATCCAGTGCTAAAGCTTCAAGTTCGATTTTAGGAGAGAAAGCACTTACAGCTTCCTCAATAAGATCAAGGGCAACATCTTCGATAACGGGTATATCTGGAATATACCCCTCTAAAAAAGCGACCGCCTCTGCGACTATTTTCTCACTATTAAATTTGGGAATTTGATCTAGCACTTGTTTGACCAAACCGCCTTCCCCGCAAGGTCTATTACGGGTAAAGTTATCTCGTGAGTCATTGATGACTTGTGCAAATCGCGCCATTTCATTGTCGGTGCCTGTTGGGTGCTTTACAAAGTTGTAGACAGGTAGTGACAATATATCCCCGTAATAACTACCGTAATGCATGGCCACAGAGAACAGGCCAAAATTTGATAGGCCCACGCCGCTTTGTTGTAAATCCCCAACATTATTTTGAGGCACTTGAGTGAGCGCCGAGTAACTAAAAGTGAGAGTAGCTAGGTGCATTAATTGCTGCGAGCCACCATAAATCAAATTAATAGTGTGCAGACCTTTGGCAAACAATTTTGCCATAGGTTTGACCACACCTTTGGCTGCATTAGAAGTGGTTTTTTTGACTTTGGAAATACCTCTTATCCCAGCACCCAAACCAGATCCAATAATAGGTATAGCACTTAACAGTGAAGCTAATGCATCCAGATTAGTCGGTTCAGATTCCAACATAATCATCCAAGAGTGGAGGCTAACCATCTGCCCTATCGCCACTTCATTGGTGACCATCGCTCGGTTGATATAGGCGCCGTAATTGAGATCGCGCGCCTCTAGCACAGAGACACTGTAGGCGGTGGCATCTGCAGCATTTTGCAGTTGCATTTTCTCACTGGTTAATATCCCAGTGCTGATTAATGAGATAGCGCCTATTACTCCTATCACCGTTAACAATAGGATGAGCACAATAGCTTGTCCTGATTGTTTAGATGACTTTTTTAGGAGTAATTTCGTCACACTTATCTCACTTTGTGATTAACCATTTATAACGACTAAGGGTGTTTACTAATTACCACCTTCAGTAAAGTTGCTTAAACTACCTGTTTTCCCACCGGCTTTATCCCCGTCCTTTCCAGCAGTTGCAGCCGCATCTTTAGAAGCTGTAGTGCTAACGCCAGAGAGCTCTGAAGTCATAGCACCTACTTGCGACCTAATTGCATCTCCAAAAAAGCCGTAGACAGCAATAGCGGCAATTGCTATTAACGCCACGATAATAATGTACTCTGTCATGCCCTGCCCCAATTGCTTCAATCTTGTTTTCATACATCACCTTTTTATTAGAATTAAACGTTCAATGATTACTGAGATTTGTTTCTGAATACGTATAGGATTAATAAAGGTCCTCGAGGAATTAAACCCTTGATGATTTAGGCTTGGTCTAATTCATCTCTATTAAAGACAATTTTTTGTTTACGGCGCCGTAAGATAAGTAGTCCAATAAACAATGGGCAAACAGCTGCAGCCAGAAGTTCAGGCCCATTATTGTCTATGCTAAAAAATAATAAACTACAGACAATAAAAGAGACGGCTCCTAAGTTGAGTAGTACCTTACCTTTGGCGTGCTTAAATACAGGCCATAATATTAATGATATTGCTATATAGACAACTAACTGGATCGCCTGCCACTGCATCGTGGTTACTAGCTTATCCATAACATAAAGATAACAAGCCAGTTCTGCAGGTTCTCCACAGATATATTGAGTCGCTGCTGGCACTTGAAAGACTCTATACAACAACAGCAAAATAATAGAAAAAGCCAATGCAAAATAATAAAGAAGGGATCCCCAAAACACCCTACCCCAAGCAATTGATTGATCTATTTCATCTAAAGCGACCTTAGTAAGAACGTTATCTTTTTTATATTTATTCATAGTTAGTTTAAGCATAGATTATTTTTTTAATTGAGCAATATTTAAAGCACTCACTTAAAGCTGAATGAAACATAAATATAATTAATTGTTTTATTCCACTATGGCCTTACAATTATCAGCAGTTTCTTAGCTACACTTAATGAACTAAAGATTAGTTTACGATTAATTTTTATACAACAAATGTACATTATTTAAACAGTTAAAGTATACTCAAGTTGATTGCTTTTTAAATTATTGTTCGCTTTTTGCTCAAATAAAAACAATATAAGTAATATATAACATTACCAACAAGGCCATATTAATATGTCATTAAGATTCAAATTCAATTTAATATTAATGTTGACCAGTATTATTGGCATATTAATATCAGGCGCTATCTCTTTTAACTTACAACGAGATAACGCACGTAAAGAAGCACTTGAGACTGCTGCTATTTTATTAGAAAGCGCTATCGCTGTACGTAACTATACGGTAGAAGAAGTAAGACCTTTAATTAGCAATGCCTCGCAAACCACTTTTTTGTCACAAACGGTTCCCGCATATGCGGCGTCTCAATATATTGCCAATTTGCAAAAGCAGCACCCTGATTACAGCTACAAAGAAGCGGCACTTAACCCAACTAACCCCAACAACCGCGCGACAGACTGGGAATCAGATATTATTAATTATTTTAGAACCCATTCAGACAAGCAAGTGATTGGCGAGCGCGACACTCCCACTGGCCGTTCACTCTATCTATCCAAACCTATACGTATCACCAATGGCAAATGCTTAGCCTGTCACTCCACACCACAAACCGCTCCTAGAGCGATGATTGCAAAATACGGTGAAGCAAACGGCTTTGGCTGGAAACTCAATGAAGTGATAGGAACCCAAGTTGTCTCTGTACCTTTATCTTTAGCCCATGATCGTGCTGATAAAGAGTTTTTACTCTTTATGAGTACGATCATCAGTGTCTTTGTGGTGATCGGCATTATGCTTAACATACTGCTTAATATCTTTGTTATACGACCTGTCACCACTATGGCTAAACATGTCGATAAAGTCAGTATGGGCACTTTAGATTTAGAGCCGATCAATGTAAAAGGCAATGATGAAATTAGCTCATTGGGTAGATCTTTCAACCGTATGCAAACTAGCCTAGACAGTGCTGTCAAAATGCTTGATGAAACTTTAGACGATTAATACTGATGACAAACACCCCGACAAAATTTGGTAAATACCGCGTTGATAAAATCCTAGGCCAGGGTGCTATGGGTATTGTTTACCAAGGGTTTGATCCCGTTATAGAGCGTACTGTTGCGATAAAAGTACTGCATGATCACCATCGTGCGGGAGAACACGGCGAAGAGCTAAGCCGACGCTTTAAACGTGAAGCGCAAGCGGCCGCGCGCTGTTTGCATCGTAATATAGTGGCTGTGTTTGATTATGGAAGCCAAGATGATCAAGACTATATCGTCATGGAATATATCGAAGGGGAAGAGCTCAGTCATTTTTTACGCTCCAGCGATAAGCTTTCTACCGATGAAGCACTCTTTATTACCACTTCGGTATTGCGCGCATTAAGTGCCGCGCACCAGTTCAATATTGTGCATAGAGACATCAAGCCTGCCAACATTATTTTGCTCAATGAAGGAGAAGTAAAAGTTGCCGATTTTGGCGTGGCATTACTGGATAAATCAGACCTGACACTAGCAGGTAATATGGTGGGCACACCTAATTATATGTCGCCGGAAGGGCTAAGGGGTGAAACGGTCACTGAACACGCCGATATATACAGCACAGGCATGGTATTACTGGAAATGCTAAGCGGTGCTCGCTTGAGTCCTCAGCAGCTTTATACGCTACCAATTAATGAGTTTATCGACTCAGTTTTTGCAGAGCATCCTCAAATTTCGGCGCCTTTGCAAGTAGTCATCACTAAAGCACTAGCTGTGAACAAAGCTAACAGATATCAAAGTGCTAATGAATTCATCCAAGCCATTGAATCCCTCGCAACATTAGAGGCGCAAGCGAGCGCCACAGTCACCGCTAAAGCCGGCATTCAAGAAAGATCACAGCAACTGCTTGAGCTTTCACCCCAGGCACTTGCAGATTTAAAGCAAAACTTAGCCACACATTTAGGTCCTATGGCTAATTTTGTGATTAAAAAGGCCTCAACCCACACTCGCTCAGCACAAGAATTTATGTTGCAGTTATCCGAGCACATCAGCAACCCAGAGCAGCGTGAAGCCTTTATTACACAGGCAAGCAAAACTTTAGCGATTGATGACACTGTGATCCAGGCAAGCACTGTTAGCACAGAGCCACCCCCAGTTAAAGTCACTAGCAACTTTAGCCAAACCTTGAGCCAAGATAAACGTGATGCATTAACTAACGCTCTCACTTTTTACTTAGGCCCCGTTGCAAAGCACCAAGTTAAACGATTAATTAAACGTGCTGATAATTATAATGAGTTTTGCCATTTGCTCGCCGAGCTTATTACTGATACTAAAGACAAAGCAGCATTCTTGAGTACCGTGATAGATTAAAGATGGCTAGCATGAGCTCACTCAAGCTCGCTTACACCCTGTAAAACTGAGTTTATTGATACTAATAATTTTCACCAAGGAGCAGAATAATAAGTCATTGATCATCAAGATACTGCTTGGCATCAAAATTGCGGATCCAATCCGGGAAAAACACCATAATGGCAGTCAGCAACATGCCATTGAGTAAGCCCTCAGGAAAGACGGTTAGAATGATAATAGTCACAATATCTTGTTGGATTTTTAACCAGGGATATACATCACTCAGCCATAGTGTGATTGACACACCAAAACCGACCATAGCGGCATTTAAACCAGCGCAAAAAAATCCGCAGAAAAATAAATAAACAAAGAAATTCTTAGGCATGCTTTTAGTCACCCATAACATCACCAACTGCGTAATTGTGACTGGTAATAAAATAGTAAGCACGCCATTAACCGCATAATTGGCCCAACCACTTTCCGTGGCAAGCGCTATCAGAGCCAGTGCGACACTGGCACACACGATTGCTAAATCCCAACCTAACACTAAGCACAAAACAGTCACACCGAGAAAATGAATACTGACCCCTTCTGATAAATCGGCACTGATGCTCCAGATAATAATCAGTGCTATGCAAGCACCGAAACACAAATGCTGCAGGCCTAAATTTGCTTTTAATTTACTCCAGGGAGAGCGATATAAAGTAACTAATAGAGTCAAAAAAAAGAGGCCATTAAAGAGGTAAAAGCTGAGGCCACTAAGTACTTGTGTGTTGAGGCTAATCATTTTTAGGCAGTTTTTTTGTATAGAGTAAAGCGTCTTCTCGCGACCCGTCGACACTTGGATAGTAGCCTTTGCGTCTGCCATCAAGTGAAAAGGTTAAGTGCTGGTAGAGTTTTATAGCAGCTATATTAGAGGCACGCACCTCGAGCAAAACCGACTCTACCTTTTTGTGAAGCTGCAAATGTGTAAAGGAATTTAATAACAGCTTCGCCGCCAAACCGCGCTGTTGATAACTTGGATCAATCGCCACTTGCAGTATTTCTGCCTGCTCGAAAAGAATTTGATAAAAAACAAAACCGACCAATTGCCGATCGAGTATCAACCCCATATTCAGCCCCTTGCTGCTCGCAAGCTGGCCTTGTAACTGCTTTGTACTCCAAGGGGGGTAAAAAACCTTCTGTAGTATTTCTAAGCGCTGAAATGTTTCAACATTCAAAGTGTCATCTAAATAGATAAGCGAGCTCACAGCCTTACTTATCCATGACTTTCTGTAGGTCTTGCCATACGTCTCGCTTGCAGCCAGGGACGTTTAGCATTTGCGTTAAACTGTAGCTGGTAATCGCTTTAGTATCAGCACGCAGTGAGAAAACAATACCACGCATTGCATCAAAATCATCTTCTACATTCATTAACATTTGCGCCGAGGACTCCCCTAACATCAAGACTAGCTTTGGCGAGTAACCCTGCAATAATTTCGATAATTTATACTGTACTGCACTCACCGCTTGATCCCAACCTTGATCAATACTAGCACCAGCTAAAGTAGGCCAATTTAGCACATAAGGCTGCGCGCCAGCATCTATTCGCGCGGGATTTAAGCGCATTGCCAAGATCATGTTATTGAGCAGTTTTTCATACTGTGCTGAGGCGAGTGTGCCACGAGTTTGAGTCGGCAGTGAATCAACCACTAAAACATCTGGGTATTGCCAAAACATCAAACGCATTTGTGGTGCACTCTTTTGGCTGCGCGCATTGGGCATGACATGTGTCGTAACAGCCTCAGCCACTTCCGTCTGCTTTGACGGTGCTGGTATTGATGTTTCCTGTAGTGTTGCTGGTTGGTTTTCTCGCTGTGTTACTGGTAAATGAGTAACAACGTCTTGCGCAATTAACTGTGCATCATGGCTAATCTCGTCAACATTGGCATTGCCAGTGACCAAAGATTCCGCTAAAGATTTAACTTGTGCCTTAGGTCCATCGTTACTGGCAGCTTCATTACTCTCTGCATTTAGCCCTTGGCTCAGCGCCTCTTCAGAGTAGACATAACCACTAACCCAATCAGGGGAAGCCGCGGCACCCGGCAATTGCGTTCGTGAAAGCCAGCTACTAACGCCTAATACTTCTAGGTATTGATGTCTTAGATGTTGCGCTTGCATTAGGCTTAATTCCAGGTCGATTTTTATCGCTACAGTTTAACGCCTTCACGGATAACTAACCAGCACCATCCTCGCGCAATAGCTTTTTATTACTTTATTTTTGGCAGTGAATAACTAAATTATTCACTGCTATTTTTTTTAACTATTCATTGTGCTGATTGCACATTTGTAGAGTAAAATTAAAATATCCGATATCTTCTAAGATATTGTTAACTTGTTCTTATACTGCTTAAAAATCATTAAGGGGCTGTTGTATGTCAGTGATAGATTTTGATCAACCTGTTGATAGACGTAACACTTCAAGCTTGAAATGGGAGCGCTACAATGACCAATCTGTGCTGCCTATGTGGGTTGCAGACACTGATTTCAAAGCGCCAAGCGCAATTACCGACGCTTTAACGAAGCGCATAGAGCACGGTGTATTTGGCTACACTAATGTCCCTGATGAGCTAAACGATACAATCATCTCGCGTATGAAAACATTGTACGAGTGGGAAATTCAAGCGGATTGGATTGTATGGCTACCCGGTCTTGTCTGCGCTTTAAATATCGCCTGTAGAGCAGTGGCCCCCAATGGCACAAGTGCAATGGCACCTACTCCAATTTACCCGCCTTTTGTCAGCGCGCCACATTTATCTGGACTGCAAATATGTCAAATTCCAATGAAACTTGAAGGTACTCGCTGGATTATGGACTTTGAATATTTAGAGAGCAACATCACTGATGAGACTAAGATTCTACTCTTTTGTAATCCGCACAATCCTGGAGGCACAATTTACCACAAAAAGGAATTAATGCAGCTCAGCGATATTATTGTTAAACATCAGCTGATACTTTGCTCGGACGAAATACATTGTGATTTATTATTAGATGTCGATGCCCAGCATATTCCCATCGCCTCTTTAAACACGGCAATAGAGCAACAGTGCATCACTTTAATGGCACCGAGCAAAACCTTTAATATCGCAGGGCTTGGTTGCGCTTTTGCGATAATAGCGAATAAGGCGCAGCGTAATAAATTCAATAAAGCTCGCCGCGGCATAGTGCCAGACACCAATTTACTTGGCTATACAGCAACACTTGCCGCCTACACGCATGGTGAGAAATGGCTGAAAGCGCAGTTGGCATATTTTCGCGATAATCACACTTACTTGCTCAAAGAAATCAACGCTATCCCCGGCTTAAAAATGCAGCCAAACCAAGCCACCTATCTCGCTTGGATTGATGTGTCAGCAGCAAAACTTGAGAACCCCGCACTGTTTTTTGAAGAGGCGGGCGTAGGTTTATCACCCGGTAGAGATTTTGGCGATAGTAATTACGTACGGATGAATTTTGGCTGCACTAAAGAATTATTAAAAGAGGCAGTTAAAAGGATGCGTAGTGCTATGTTGAATCATTTACCGGCGTGAACGAATTGCGGGTAAGCTTATTTTAAATTCCCCTGCCCGCACTTTTACTTACCTGTATCCGCTTTTAGGCCCTTTCTATATCGAAAGGTAACACTTCTTTAATGTGCTCTTTTTTTAATGCTAACATCAACAATCTATCGACCCCTAAAGCCACCCCTGCGCAATTGGGCATCCCCTGAGATAGCGCTTTAACTAAACGCATTTCTAACGGCCGCTGCGGCAAGCCTAATTGCGCTCGTTGTCGCTTGTCTGCTTCAAAGCGACGCTGCTGCTCACTACTGTCAGTCAACTCGTGATAACCATTAGCAAGCTCCACACCATCTACAAACAACTCAAATCGCGCCGCGACTGCAACACCTTCACCATCTTGCTTCACCTTCGCTAAAGCCGCTTGGCTCGCTGGGTAATCATAAATAAAAACCGCGCCTTTTAATTGCGGTTCAATACAATGTGACATTAATAAGTTTAACCAACCGTCACGATCATAGTCGCCGCTGACCTCTATATGCTCACGCATCGTTTGTGCCAACAGCTCATCGCTAGCGCCATTGATATCAAGGTCTAGATAGCGTTTAAAGACTGCTTTATAGCTACGCTTTTCAATGCCTGTAATACCCGCTACCGATTCAATTAAGCGTGCAACCTCATCCATTAGATCATGTTCATCAAAATCTAAACGATACCATTCCAACATGGTAAACTCTGGATTGTGCTTACGGCCAATTTCGCCGTTTCTAAACACCTTAGACATCTGATAAATACAGCCACTGCCAGCGGCTAATAACCGTTTCATCGCATACTCAGGAGAGCTTTGCAAAAAATAGTCGCTGGGCGAATCTTCAACAAAATGTCGATACTCAACCCGCATAGAATCAATATACGGGTCGCTCACCGCCGCTTGCGATAGCACCGGCACATCCACTTCTAGCACATCACGCGAAGCAAAAAATCTACGAATATCCGCCATTAGTTGGCCGCGCTTTCTAAGTGTCTGCACTGTGGCACTAGGCTGCCAAAGATCAATATTCACAATATTTTCTTTACCCTATACGCTCTTTAGTATTGCCTGCATGGATGCTGATACTTAGTAATTGTCGGGAACAAAATTCTGCCACGCCAGGCGTTATACCGTACATCCTGTATATATGCGCTCTTTGGCATCCATGCCACCGCGTTATACCGTACATCCTGTACATATGCGCTCTTTGGCATCCATGCCACCGCGTTATACCGTACATCCTGTACATATGCGCTCTTTGGCATCCATGCCACCGCGTTATACCGTACATCCTGTACATAAAAAAGCCGATATAAATATCGGCCTTTCAATATCTTAACTTTTAGCTCAATTTACGCTTTGCTTGCACGGCTCACATATTCGCCAGTACGGGTATCTATTCTAAGCAACTCACCTTCTTCAATGAAAAGTGGAACACGTACTACCGCACCTGTGCTCAAAGTCGCAGGCTTAGACCCGCCCTGCGCTGTATCACCTTTAAGACCCGGATCTGTTTCAGTCACTTCTAACTCAACAAAGTTCGGCGGTGTGACAACAATCGCTCTATCATTCCAAAGTGTAATGATGCAGGTTGTATTATCTTTTAACCATTTAGCACTCTCACCTACCGCGCTTTCTTCAACCGCGTACTGCTCATACGTGACGGGCACCATGAAATTATACATGTCACCATCTTTGTACAAATACTCCATGTCACATTCTACAACATCAGCACCTTCGAGGGATTCGTTAGATTTAAAAGTACGCTCCCATACACGACCAGTTAACAAGTTACGCATTTTAACACGAGTGAATGCCTGGCCTTTACCTGGCTTGACGAATTCAACTTGCTGCATTGAACAAGGATCTCC
>Ga0209291_1003314_pt1 | contig 12073 bp, 6 predicted proteins | sample GOMGulsemesocosm_FD_184633 | JGI IMG/M metagenome (GOLD analysis project Ga0209291, IMG submission 184633) | Methane-oxidizing microbial communities from mesocosms in the Gulf of Mexico - GOM9B Gulf of Mexico (SPAdes) (version 2) | ecosystem: Environmental > Aquatic > Marine > Cold seeps | place... | reverse complement strand
CACTAGTTAAATCAAACGCAACATTAATTCCATCTAAATCATCATCACATAACGCTGGTAAGCTAAATGCGTTTACTGTTGGTATCGGGTTTATTGTAATAGTTGCTATACTTGAATCATCAATACAAGGTGATGTTCCTAATAAAGTATACATAAAAGTACTAGTTGTTGCCCCAGCTGCTGGAGTATAAGTTCCTACTACGGCATTAAATGCTCCACCTGCCCCAGTTACCTGTGTCCATGTTCCTCCAGATTGCTCTCCAGTAATTAAACTGAATAAATCAATTATAGCTACACTGCTATCGCAAATTGTAATACTACCATCAGTTCCCGCAACGGGTTGTGGATTAATAGTAATAGTCGCTAAACTACTATCATCAATACAAGGCGCGTTTCCTACTAATGTATATTCAAAAGTACTGGTTGTTGCTCCGGTTGCGGGAGTATAAGTTCCTGCTGCAGCATTAAAAACTCCTCCAGACCCTGAAGTTTGTGTCCAAGTTCCTCCAGATTGTTCTCCAGTAATTAAGCTGAATAAGTCGATTATTGCAGTATTACTATCACAAATAAGTGTTCCGCCATCAGTTCCTGCAACGGGTTGCGGATTGATACTAATGGTTGCTAAACTACTATCATCAATACATGGCGCTGTACCTACTAATGTATAAATAAATGTACTAGTTGTTGCTCCTGTTGCGGGAGTATAAGTTCCTGCTCCGGCATTAAAAATACCGCCAGACCCAGTTATTTGTGTCCATGTTCCCCCTAAATCTTCTCCAGTAATCAAACTGAATAAATCAATTACTGCTACACTACTATCACAAATTGTAGTACTACCATCAGTTCCAGCAACGGGCTGTGGATTAATGGTAATAGTTGCTATACTTTCATCATCAACACAAGGTGCAGCTCCTAATAAAGAATACGAAAAAGTACTAGTTATTGCTCCACTTGCTGGAGTATACGTTCCTGCTCCAGCATTAAAGGCCCCACCAGATCCTGACGTTTGAATCCAAGTCCCACCTGCTTGCTCATCAGTAATTAAACCAAATAAATCAATTACAGTTGTGCTACTATCACAGATTGTAGTTCCTCCATCTATTCCAGCTATATGTTGTGGATTAATGGTAATAGTGGCAACACTACTATCATCGATACATGGTGCGGCTCCTACTAAAGTATATGCAAAAGTACTGGTTGTTGCTCCTGTTGCTGGAGTATAAGTTCCTGATCCTGCATTAAAAGCACCACCAGACCCCGATGTTTGTGTCCATACTCCTCCTGCTTGTTCACCCGTAATTAAACTGAATAAATCAATCACAGCTGTATTACTATCACAAATAAGTGTTCCTCCATCGGTTCCACAAACTGGCTGTGGATTCATTGTAATAGTCGCGACACTACTGTCATCTATACATGGCGCTGTTCCTAACAAGGTATATGTAAAAGTACTGGTTGTTGCTCCCGTTGCTGGAGTATATGTTCCTGCTCCCTCATTAAAGGTTCCACCTGAACCCATTGTTTGTGTCCATGTTCCTCCAGATTGCTCACCAGAAATTATACTGAATAAATCAATAACTGCTGTACTACTATCACAAATAAGCATTTCACCATCTGTTCCAGCAACTGGTTGCGGATTAATATTAATGGTAACTAAACTACTATCATCAATACATGGTGCTGTTCCAACTAAAGTATATGTAAAAGTACTAGTTGTTGCTCCTGATGCAGGAGTATAAGTTCCTCCCCCAGCATTAAAAGTTCCACCAGTTCCAGAAGTTTGTGTCCATGTTCCTCCCGATTGTTCACCCGTGATTAAACTGAATAAATCAATCACATCCGTATTACTATCACAAATTAAAGTTCCACCATCAGTTCCCGCAACGGGTTGCGGATTGATGTTAATGGTTGCTAAACTACTATCATCAATACATGGTGCAGCTCCAACTAAAGTATATGTAAAAGTACTAGTTGTTGCTCCTGTTACTGGAGTATAAGTTCCTAATCCAGCATTAAAAACACCTCCAGACCCTGTTGTTTGTGTCCAAGTTCCTCCTGCTTGTTCACCCGTAATTAAACTGAATAAATCAATTGCTGTGGTACTACTATAACAAACTGTTGTGTTTCCATCAGTTCCAGCCACTGGTTGTGGGTTAATGGTAATGGTTGCTATACTTTCATCATCAACACAAGGTGCTACTCCATTTAAAAAATAGCTAAAGGTACTAGTTGTAGCCCCAATTGCTGGAGTATAGGTTCCTGCTCCCGCATTAAAGGTTCCTCCAGATCCAGAGGTATGAGTCCATATCCCTCCTGTTTGCTCACTAGTAATTAAACTATATAAATCAATTGTAGCAGTATCATCATCACAGATTGTAGTTCCGCCATCAAATCCTGCTATATGTTGCGGATTGATGTTAATGGTTACTAAACTAGTATCATCAACACATGGTGCAGCTCCAGCTAAAGTATATGTAAAAGTACTAGTTGTTGCTCCTGTTGCTGGAGTATAAGTTCCAGATCCAGCATTAAAAACACCTCCAGACCCTGTTGTTTGTGTCCATGCTCCGCCAGATTGTTCTCCTATAATTAAACTGAATAAATCGATTACAGCTGTATTACTATCACAAATGGTTGTACTACCATCGGTTCCAGCAATAGGTTGCGGATTGATACTAATGGTTGCTATACTGCTAACATTTATACATGGTGCAGTTCCTAGTAAACTATAAGTAAAAATACTTGTTGTTACCCCAACTGCTGGAGTAAAGGTTCCAGCTCCTGCGTTAAAAGTACCTCCAGAACCTGAATTCTGTGTCCATGTACCGCCAAGATCTTCTCCAGTAATTAAACTATATAAATCGATTACAGCTGTGCTCGTATCACAAATAAGTGTGCTACCATCAGTTCCTGCCACAGGTTGTGGATTGATTGTTATAGTAGCTATACTTTCATCATCAACACAAGGCGCTACTCCATTTAAAAAATAGGTAAAGGTACTTGTCGTTGCTCCTGTTGCCGGAGTAAAAGTTCCTGCTACAGCATTAAACGTACCTCCAGAACCTGTTGTTTGTGTCCATGTTCCTCCTGTTTGCTCACTAGTAATTAAACCGTATAAGTCAATCACTGCGGTATTACTATCACAAATAAGTGTCCCTCCATCAAATCCAGCAACATGTTGTGGGTTAATATTAACAGTAGCTATACTGCTATCATTTATACATGGAACTGTTCCTACCAACGTATAAGTAAAAGTACTAGTTGTTGCTCCTGTTGCAGGAGCATAAGTTCCTGATACGGCATTAAATGCACCTCCAGAACCAGTTGTTTGTGTCCATGTTCCTCCTATTTGCTCTCCAGTTATTAAACTGAATAAATCAATCACTGCTATACTACTATCACAAACAAGTGTTCCTCCATCGGTTCCAGCATCTGGTTGTTGATTAATGGTAATGGTAGCTATACTTTCATCATCAACACAGGGTGCTGATCCATTTAAAAAATAGGTAAAGGTACTTGTCGTTGCCCCCGTTGCTGGAGTAAAAGTTCCTGCTGCAGCATTAAACGTACCTCCAGAACCAGTTGTTTGACTCCATGTTCCTCCAACCTGCTCATTAGTAATTAAACTGTATAAATCGATTACAGCTGTGCTCGTATCACAAATTGTTCCTCCTCCATCGAATCCTGCTATTTGTTGCGGATTAATCGTTATGGTTGCTAAACTTGTATCGTCTACACAAGGAGGAGTTCCTGCTACCGTATAAAGAAATGTACTTGTTGTTGCTCCGAGTGTTGAGGAATACGTTCCTGCTCCCGCATTAAAAGTACCACCAGACCCAGTTGTTTGTGTCCATGTCCCGCCTGATTGCTCTCCAGTTATTAAACTAAATAAGTCGATTACAAACGGGTCACTATCACAAATTAATGTTCCTCCATCAATTCCTGCATCCGGTTCTGGGCTAACTTCAACAGTCACAAAACTAACCGCATCCGCACATGGTGGAGTTCCTGTTACCGTATAAGAAAACACTGCTGTAGTTCCCCCTACTGAAGGCGTAAAAATTGCTGACATAGGGTTAAAAGTCCCGCCTAGTCCTGAAACCTGTGCCCAAGTACCTCCTGAATCCTCACCTACGAGTTCATCTTTCAAATGTATCGCAGATGAAGTATTGTCACATACATAAACGGTAACATCTGTTCCCGAATTTGGTGCCACAATAACTGTAATTGTTCCTGAAGCATTTATATTAGATGGGACACAACCAACTGATGTTACTGTATAATTAAATACTCCTGTAGCTGTTGGCGTACCACTAATTGTAAATACTCCAGCACTATATGTACCAGTAACCCCTGCAGGTAACCCTGAAACTGTTACTCCTGTAATTCCTCCTCCTGCAGTATATACTATATTGGTTATTGCGGTATTTTCACATACTGGCTGATCATCCGTATTAATGGCTGATGTCAACGTTAATGTACATGCATAATTAGCATCTATTGTCGTATTACTGCTATACTCATTTCCAAATTCATTAACAGTAACTGTTTTAATAGGGTTTTCAGAAAAATTCTTATGGCTATTTAATTTTTCGTGTGCATGAGTAGCAACACCAAAAAATAGTGAAAAAACAAAACTAAAAACTTGAAGACTTTTATTCCCAAAATACTTTTCTAACATAGCTTAATGTATTTACGTATTGATATCTATTTCGATCAATTTGCGGTCGATCGATTATGATAGCTAGAGTATAGCTTATCATATTCAACTTAAATTCTTTTTCGGGTACGTAAGTATCTGAATGGGATCAGCATTAATATAACAAGATGATTTTTGGTTTAATAGATTTGTGTGGGCACACTTTATTCTATTTTAATTCATTTTCCTGGGAAGAAAGTGAGTGCTATCTTTTTATGATATAAACGAAATTAAATTCTCAAAACAGAGCCTTTCATCGAATATTTCACCTACCATAATGTTCTTTTTTAATTTTCAAAAATAGAATAAATATTATGATACAGACTTGAATTTAAGAATATTTTTTAATTATAAATACTTTATTCGTCAAACTGTTAAATTACTCGTTATACATAACTAAAAACACATTTTTGCACATAATATTACTACTAATACTCAAGTACTAAAACGAATTTCTTAAAATTAAAAACGTCTTATATTTTTCGTTATATATTTTTTATAAATGAAACCACTCTCCTACACTATCACACTATTAAATTGCTATCTAAACAGCTGAATACAAATCGCTTAAACAAACACCCCTCTTTTTAAACTGTAATAAAAAAAGCCTATATCCTGATGATTTTATAAATATTGTTATTTACTGAAATAAGTTGACACAGAAATACTAATTGATTATCTCCCTCTGAATAATCCTTATGTTATTATAGAAAATTATTGAAGGAATATTATTTTATAATAGTACATCTACATAAATTGTAAGTTTTAGTATCTTTGTCGACTTAATTCAACATCAAAACTTGAGTTTGATATTATATACAGAAAACAACGAATTATTTTTATTGTGAAAGAAATAGACGAAATTGGAGATAACCATATAGGAACTTCATTTGACACACCTTTACGAAAAGACGCATTTGAGTTAGACAACGACTCAAAAATAGAAGCTATCAAAAAGGATGTTGCAAGTATTATGCATACCTTAGGCTTAGACCTTACTGACGATAGTTTAAATGGAACTCCAAATAGAGTAGCCAAAATGTTTGTTACCGAAATTTTTGGAGGATTGCACCCTGACAACAAACCAGAAGCTTCTACATTTGACAACAAGTATAAGTATGGTGAAATGTTAGTAGAAAAAAACATCACCTTATACTCTACTTGTGAACATCACTTATTACCAATTGTTGGTAGAGCTCATGTTGCCTATATTTCTAAAGGAAAAGTAATTGGACTTTCTAAAATGAATAGAATTGTTGATTATTTTGCTAAACGACCTCAAGTACAGGAACGTTTAACTATACAAGTAGTACGTGAATTACAAAAAGCACTTGGAACTGATGATGTTGCTTGTGTTATAGATGCTAAGCATTTATGCGTAAACTCTAGAGGAATTAGAGACATTGAAAGCAGTACTGTAACTTCTGAATTTGGTGGTGCTTTTAAAGAAGATAACGTAAGAAGAGAATTTTTAGATTATATAAAATTAGACACACAATTCTAGCACACCAGTGTGCCTTTATTATTTATGAATATCTATTTTTATAAATAATTGCAATGCATCATTCGTCTGTTTTATCAAGAAAACTATCATACCAACAAAAAAATAATTTAAAAGTATTATAAGTACAAAAACTAAATACAATGAACACATACCAAAATCAACAAATAAGAATCCAAAATACCTTAACGGGTAAAAAAGAATTATTTAAACCCATCACTGATGGTTTTGTTGGTATGTATGTATGTGGACCTACTGTTTACAGTAATGTTCACTTAGGAAATGTGAGAACTTTTATGAGTTTTGACATGATTTACCGTTACTTACTGCATTTAGGATATAAAGTACGTTATGTAAGAAACATTACTGATGCTGGACATTTAACTGATGATGATTCAGAAGATAAAATCTCTACTAAAGCAAGGTTAGAAAAACTAGAACCAATGGAAATTGTACAGAAATATACTGTAGATTTTCATGAAATTTTAAGACGTTATAATTTTTTAGCACCAAGTATAGAACCTACAGCAACAGGACATATTGTTGAACAAATTGAAGCTATTCAAAAAATTATTGATAACGGCTTAGCCTATATTGCAAACGGATCAGTTTATTTTGATGTGTTAAAATATAACGAAACAAATAACTATGGAATTCTTTCCAAAAGAGTTATTGAAGATGCTATAGAAAACACTAGAGCATTAGACGGTCAATCGGATAAAAAGAATCCACAAGATTTTGCACTTTGGAAACGTGCTGAACCAGAACACATACAACGATGGAATTCTCCATGGTCTGAAGGCTTTCCTGGATGGCATTTGGAATGTACCGTTATGAGTACTAAATATCTTGGAGAACAATTTGATATTCATGGAGGTGGAATGGATTTAAAATTCCCACATCATGAATGTGAAATTGCACAAGCTGAAGCATGTAACCATAAAGCTCCCGTAAATTACTGGATGCATACCAACATGCTAAACTTGAATGGTAAAAAGATGTCAAAATCAACTGGAAATCACCTTTTACCACAAGAGATTTATTCAGGTGACAACAACATGTTATCGAAAGCTTTTTCACCAAGTGTTACTCGTTTCTTTAATATGCAAGCACATTATTCAAGCATTTTAGATTTATCTAATGATGCACTTTTGGCTTCGGAAAAAGGTCATAAAAGACTAATGGATGCTATTGATTCATTAAAAAACCTTAAAACTGGAGATACTTCTAGCTTTAATATAGATGCATGGAAACAGAAATGTTATGATGCAATGAATGATGACTTCAACACGCCTATTTTAATAGCTAATTTATTTGATGCAGTAAAATACATCAATCAAGTAAAAGATAATAAAGCAACAATAACAAATGAAGATTTAGCATTATTAAAAACTTCACTAAATGCATTTGTATTTGATATTTTAGGTTTAATGAATGAAGCTACAGCTGATAATAACTCAGATACTTTATCAGGAACTATTGAGTTGTTAATTAAACTTAGAGCAGAAGCAAAAGCAAACAAAGAGTATGCTTTATCTGATCAAATTAGAAATGAATTAATTACTTTAGGAGTACAATTAAAAGACGGAAGAGAAGGCACAACCTTTTCTTTAAACTAGCCTTATTAAGGCTTTGAGAAAAGAATTTTACTGTCATATTGAGCTTGTCGAAATATTTTAACCACTTGGTAAATAAATAAAACTTCGACAAGCTCAGTTTGACTACCACTAATCTATTAGACTTTTTAGAAGACATCTTCTTTTTATGTTCAAAAAAATAGCTACATATCCATTTATTTTATTAATTCGGTTTTACCAAGCTGCTATTTCTCCGTATACACCAGCTGCATGTCGCTACTCTCCTACTTGCTCTAGTTATTCACTGGAAGCATTACAAGTTCACGGTTTGTTTAAAGGGAGTTGGCTAGCCATAAAACGTATTGGAAAATGTCATCCTTGGGGTGGCTCGGGCTATGATCCAGTGCCAAAAAAAGGAAAATAATATTCAATATAAAATAAGTTACTTGTATAATAATACTTGCTATTTCAAATTAGTATATTCGTACTATGAAAATCGCTATTGTCATTTTAAATTGGAATGGTCAAAAATTATTAGAACAATTTTTACCTTCTGTTGTTTCCTATTCTAAAGAAGCAACTATTTATATTGCTGACAATGCTTCTTCAGATGATTCTATCTCTTTTATAAAAGGAAAATATCCAGAGATTCCCATTATTCAAAACGACCAAAATGGAGGTTATGCTAAAGGATACAATGATGCTTTACAACATATTACTTCAGATATATATTGCTTATTAAACTCTGATATTGAGGTTACAGAGAATTGGTTAGTTCCTATTATTGAAACATTCAAGTCAGACACAAATATTGCTACAGTTCAACCAAAAATACTAGACTACAAAGACAAAACTAAATTTGAATATGCAGGAGCTGGTGGTGGTTTCATTGATAAATACGGATATCCATACTGTAGAGGACGGATTTTTGATACTATAGAAACTGATACAGGTCAGTATAATGATACGATTGATATTTTCTGGGCTTCTGGAGCATGTTTTTTTATAAAAAGCGACGTATTTCATAACCTAAATGGGTTTGATGAAGCATATTTTGCACATCAGGAAGAAATAGATTTATGTTGGAGAATTCAAAATACTGGATTCCAAATAAAATATGTGGGAGCCTCTACAGTTTACCATGTTGGTGGTGCTACTTTAACCACTCAAAATCCTAAAAAGACTTTTTTAAACTTTAGAAACTCTCTATTTAACCTCCTGAAAAACACTCCTAAAAACAAAGGGTTCGGGTTAATTTTTACACGTTTATGTCTTGATGGAATTGCTGGAGTGAAGTATTTGTTAGAAGGAAAGCCTCTACATACATTGGCTATCATAAAAGCGCACTTTAGTTTTTATGCCAATCTTTCTAAAATGCTTAAGAAGCGAAAAAAAACCGCAAAAAAAACCGGTTACTTTCAAACTAAAAGCATTGTTTGGGATTATTTTATATCAAACAAAAAAGTGCATTCATCATAAATGAAGACACTTTTTAAAAGGGTAAGTTTGGAGTTATACTAATTTACCTTGCCACCATACCCGATAATTGTATTACCGGTCCGTTTCCCATTACTATTGTAGTATGATCCGTTGCTAAAAATGGAACCATATGTGCCAAAGGTTTTAGCGTAAATGGATTTGAACTGTTATCTGGAAAAGGCTCCACAGAAACAACTATAGTCATCCCTCTTAAATCAGTTGGAAAAGTTAATTCCATTGGGGCATTTTGTAAATAATCTTCCCCAGGATATGCCGGACCATTTCCTGCATTACCTTTATATGGGGAACTTGCTGCATTTTCATCTGCCTTAACCGCATCAGTAAAAGTACCTGTTGACACTGGAGTTCCGTTTATAACTACCCAACCTTCATATTTCCAACCTGCTGATAATGTTGGTAAACTCAATCCCTTTACTGTCGAACCTGAAGAGTTATCTAAAAACCAAATACCACTGAATTCATCAGTATTACTCCCTCCATCAGTTGGGGTTGCTAAAATATATTTTCCGCTAACTGAAGATAAATCTGCTACAATATTTGAATTAACACTGGCATTGTTACCCAAAAAATCTCCTGCTAAAATTTTTGTGTTAGATGGCGTTGGATCGGTGTCAATAGTTGGCTCAATACTTAATACAAATTTTGTTGCGGAAGCTAATTGAATTGTATTCGCACTAAATACTGTTTGAGAAAGTACTCCTGAATCGTTTACTGAAAATACACCAGTAGAAACTGGAGCTCCATTAACAATTATCCAACCTTCATATTTATAATCAGTTCCTAAATTTTCCAATCCTGATAAACTGACTCTCAGTGTTGAGTTTGTTGGTGTAATTGGCGCAATAAATGCGTCATCATCATTGGCACATGAAGCTATTATTAATCCGATAGCTAATGCTCCTAAAAGTTTAATCGTTTTCATAATGTAGTTGTATTGGTTAGTACTACTATAAAATTAAAACGATTTTGGCAATTGAAATGTTAACTAGCTGACATTAAAGCTTCTTTTTTTAAAATTGTTACTCTCTTCCTCGTAAAATCGACAATTTCTTCTTCTTTAAGTTCATTTAATAAGGTATTTAAAGTAGGTCGTGAAGTTCCAATTAGCGAGGCAATATCTTTTTGAGTATAAGGGTGCTTAATAATATGATTTCCTGTCTTTTCACAGTCATACCCATACTCTTCACATAATTCACGCAAAAACTCAATCAAACGTGTTCTAGCGTCTTTAAACAACAGTATTTGTAGTCTTCTTTCTAATTTTTTAAAACGAAAACCTAAAAATTTATATATTTTTAAACTAAATGTTTTATTATCACGCATTAAATCGTGCATGGTATTAACTGCTACAGGGCAAATACTTGTTTTATTATCCATAGACTGTGCAAATTCATTTCTAGTTACTTCACCCAAAATTGCTTTTTCTCCAAATAATTCTCCCCTAGATAAAATCGTTTTCACTACCTCTTTTCCGTCTTCTGAATAATACCCAATTTTCACTTTCCCTTTCTCTATTAAGTATATTTTGTTTGCGGCATCTTCTTCAAAATAGATGTACTCATTTTTTGGATATGCACTAAAACTATGGTATGACTTGTACGCTTTAAATTTATGCGGACAAAGCAATTTAAAGAGGTTTACATCATCAAAAAACCATAGTGAATTCATAAAGTTTAGCTTATTAAAATAAGTGGTTGTTTTTGTGTCGTTTTAAACTATCATTTCTTACATTTTGAAACATAAAAAAAACAACTAGAAATACATCTAGCTGTTTTTAAAAATTAATTTTATTAGCACACACTTCGAGAAGCTCAGAATAACTTCGTAATTATTTAATGAGATTCCCGTTTTCACGGGAATGACAATTAAGCGTTTTGCTTCTTAATTAAGTTTAATGCAGAACCTTCGTTATACCAGTCTATTTGACCTTGGTTATAGGTATGGTTCGCTACGATGGTATCTTTACTACCATCAGCATGAACTGCTTCAATAGTTAAAGGTTTACCAGGAGTAAATGCATTTAAATCTACAAAGTTGAAGGTATCATCTTCTTGAATTAAATCATAATCTGCTTCGTTAGCAAAAGTCAACCCTAACATCCCTTGTTTTTTCAAGTTTGTTTCGTGAATACGTGCAAAAGATTTTACAATAACTGCAGCGACACCTAAATGACGTGGCTCCATTGCAGCATGCTCTCTTGAAGAACCCTCACCATAATTATGATCACCAACTACAATTGTGTTTATTCCTGCTGCTTTATATTTACGAGCAACATCTGGCACTCCACCAAACTCACCATCTAATTGATTTTTAATAAAGTTTGTCTTTTTACCAAAAGCATTTACTGCTCCAATTAAACAGTTGTTAGAAATATTATCTAAATGCCCTCTATAACGCAACCATGGTCCTGCCATAGAAATATGATCAGTAGTACATTTACCATGTGCTTTTATTAATAATTTAGCACCATTAATTTCGTTTCCTAATGGTGTAAATGGCGTTAATAATTGTAATCTTTCAGAATCATCATCAACCACAACATTTACTCCACTACCATCAGCTGTTGGCGCTAAGTAACCATCATCTTTAACTTCAAAACCTTTAGGAGGTAATTCCCATCCTGTAGGTTCATCTAATAGTACTTCCTGACCATCTTTGTTGATTAAGGGATCCTTCATTGGATTAAAGTCTAACCTTCCTGATAATGCAATTGCTGCAACCATTTCTGGAGACGCTACAAAGGCATGTGTATTAGGATTCCCATCAGCACGTTTTGCAAAGTTTCTGTTAAACGAA
>Ga0209291_1003313_pt1 | contig 12073 bp, 8 predicted proteins | sample GOMGulsemesocosm_FD_184633 | JGI IMG/M metagenome (GOLD analysis project Ga0209291, IMG submission 184633) | Methane-oxidizing microbial communities from mesocosms in the Gulf of Mexico - GOM9B Gulf of Mexico (SPAdes) (version 2) | ecosystem: Environmental > Aquatic > Marine > Cold seeps | place... | reverse complement strand
ATAAGCGCGGCACTCTTAATGTTATTTAAACAGGTTAATTATTTAACACGTTCAAATACTGTCGCAATATATTTGGCCTAAATAGATAGTCATTGTTGCCAAAGGCTAGATTAGTTATCTTTTGCTATTGTTTGGCACAAACAAAAATGCCGCACTCGTATAATAATAAGCGCGGCACTCTTAATGTTATTTAAACAGGTTAATTATTTAACACGTTCAAATACTGTCGCAATATATTTGGCCTAAATAGATAGTCATTGTTGCCAAAGGCTAGATTAGTTATCTTTTGCTATTGTTTGGCACAAACAAAAATGCCGCACTCGTATAATGATAAGCGCGGCACTCTTAATGTTATTTAAACAGGTTAATTATTTAACACGTTCAAATACTGTCGCAATACCTTGACCTAGACCGATACACATCGTGGCCAAGCCAAGCGTCGCATCTTTAGCTTCCATGATGTTAATCAAAGAAGTTGAGATACGCGTACCAGAACAACCTAGTGGGTGACCTAGAGAGATTGCGCCACCGTTTAGGTTCACACGCTCGTCAAAGCCTTCTAGTAAACCAAGATCTTTCGCACACGGTAATGCTTGTGCTGCAAATGCTTCGTTTAGTTCAACAATATCGATATCTTCCATTTTAACACCAGCACGCGCTAGCGCTTTTTTACTGGCAGGAACTGGACCGTAACCCATGATAGATGGATCACAACCTGCAATGGCCATTGAACGTACTTTAGCACGAGGCTTAAGGCCTAATTCTTCAGCTTTTTCAGCAGACATGATTAGCATCGCAGATGCACCGTCAGAAAGCGCAGATGAAGTACCGGCAGTTACTGTACCGTTTGCTGGGTCAAATGCTGGACGAAGTTTGCTAAGTGTCTCTACGGTTGTTTCAGGACGAATTACTTCATCTGTTTCAACTAAGATTAACTTGCCATCAGCGTCATGGCCCATCATTGGTAGAATTTCGTTTTTGAATCGACCTTCAACAGTCGCTTCGTGAGATAGACGATGTGAACGCGCGCCAAACTCATCTTGTTGCTGACGGCTAATACCGTGCATTTTACCAAGCATTTCAGCTGTTAAGCCCATCATACCTGCAGCTGAAGCGATTTGCTTAGCCATTGCTGGGTGAAAATCCACACCGTGGTTCATTGGTACATGACCCATGTGCTCAACACCACCAACGATGAAGATGTCACCATCGCCAACTTGAATAGCGCGAGTTGCATCATGCAACGCTTGCATAGATGAACCACATAGACGGTTTACAGTTGAACCACCAATGCTTTTTGGTAAACCTGCAAGGATAGATGCGTTACGAGCAATGTTAAAACCTTGCTCTAGAGTTTGTTGTACACAACCCCAGATAACGTCTTCAATTTGCTCTGGATCAACTTTAGGGTTGCGATCTATTAAGCCTTTCATAAGATGTGCAGATAATTCTTCAGCACGTTTGTTACGAAAAACACCATTTTTTGAACGACCCATTGGGGTACGAATACAATCGATTACGACGACTTCTTTCATAATAATATCTCCAAATCGCCTAAGCGTTGTAGTAGGTTGAGCCAGCAGCTGCTTTCTCGCGCATACCGTCAGTTACTTTATACATTTCGCCTAGGTGAGCGTAGCTATCTGCAAGCTCAACAAAAGCGGCAACACCCATGGTGTCAACATATTGGAAAACACCGCCACGGAATGGAGGGAAACCAACGCCGAATACTAGACCCATATCGCCTTCGCCAGGAGAAGCAATGATGCCTTCTTCTAAACAACGGATTGTTTCGATAACCATAGGGATCATCGTACGAGCGATAACTTCTTCTGAGCTAAATTCTTTACTGTCTTTAGCAACACCTTTGATAAGCTCAACAGCTTCTGGTGCAACGTCTTTCTTAGGACGGCCGCGACGGTCAAGCGTATGGTTGTAGAACCCTTTGCCATTTTTCTGGCCGTAACGGTGTGCTTCAAACATCGCGTCGATAGAATCACGCTCTGATTTAGCCATACGTGTAGGGAAGCCTTCTGCCATCACTGCTTGTGCATGATGCGCTGTATCCATACCTACTACGTCGAGTAAGTAAGCAGGACCCATTGGCCAACCAAATTCTTTTTCCATGATCTTATCAACTTTAGCGAAATCCGCGCCATCGTTGATTAATTTAGCGAAACCGCCAAAGTAAGGGAATAGAACACGGTTAACGAAGAAACCAGGACAATCGTTAACAACGATTGGTGATTTGCCCATTTTTGCTGCGTAAGCAACAACAGTAGCGATTGTTTCATCTGAAGTATCTTTACCACGGATGATTTCAACTAATGGCATCTTGTGTACTGGGTTGAAGAAATGCATACCACAGAATTTCTCTGGGCGTTTCACGCTTTGTGCCAGTAAATCGATAGAGATAGTTGAAGTGTTTGAAGTAACGACAGTGTCTTCGCTAACTTGGCCTTCAACTTCTGCCAATACCATTGCTTTAACTTTAGGGTTTTCTACAACTGCTTCAACAACGATATCAACGTCTTTCACTGATTCGTAGTTTAACGTCGGCGTGATGTTGTTTAACACCTTAGCCATTTTTTTACCGTCGATACGGCCACGTTTAAGTTGTTTGTTTAGAATGTCTGACGCTTCGTTCAGACCAAGATCTAATGCGCCTTGTGCGATGTCTTTCATCACAATTGGCGTACCTTTACTTGCTGATTGGTAAGCGATACCGCCACCCATGATGCCTGCACCAAGTACCGCTGCAGTTTCAACTTTTTGTGATTTCTTAGCAGCTGCTTTTGCATTGCCTTTGATTAGTTGGTCATTTAAGAAAATACCAACTAATGCACGAGCAACATCAGTTTTCGCTAACTTGATGAAACCTTTAGTTTCAACTTTAAGCGCGTCATCACGTGTCATGCCTGCATTTTTTTCAACACATTTAAGCGCTGTCATCGGTGCAGGGTAGTGTTTGCCAGCTTTTGCTGCAACCATACCTTTAGCCGTTGAGAATGACATCATGTTTTCAATTGGAGAAAGCGTAAGAGGAGCTTGTTTTTCTGCACGACGTGCTTGCCAATCAAACTTACCTGAAATTGCATCTTCTAACATTGCAATGGCAGAGTCTTTTAGCTTTTCAGGAGCAACAACAGCATCAATAGCGCCAACTTTTAGTGCTTTATCTGCTTTGTTATTCGTTGCGCCAGTGATCCACATTAATGCGTTATCAGCACCAATTAAACGAGGAAGACGAACTGTACCACCCCAACCAGGCATGATGCCAAGTTTGGTTTCAGGTAGTCCGATAACCGCTGTTGTATCAGCAATACGGTAATCAGCGAGTAGAGTTGCTTCACAACCGCCACCCAGTGCAAAACCGTTAACGGCCGCTACTGTTGGGCAAGGTAGGTCTTCAAAAGCGTTAAAGCTAGCATTGATTTTACCCAACCAAGCAGCCATTTCCTCATCGGGAGCGCTAAAGTGAGTGGTGAACTCAGTAATGTCAGCGCCAACAATAAATGCTGACTTACCACTGGTCATTACAACACCTTTAAGATCGCTAAGACCTTGTAGTGCGATAACTGCTTCGTCAAAAGACTGTAGTGTTTGTTGGTCAAATTTATTGACCGAACCGTCTTTTGCGTCGAATTTTAACTCTGCAATGCCATCTTTAATATAGCTTACAGAGAGGGTGCTTGATTCAAAAATCATTGGTTTTTTCCCTCGTCTATAACTTCTGCTAGTCCGTCAAATGTATGATGACTTAGCCAAGTAATTATTGTGTTTATATGTTTAGAGCGACAACCAAGTTTCACCGTATTTGGATTAAATATCAACCATAAATTCAAACAAATGTTTTAACTGTGTGTTTTTTCACGTTGTTTTTTATTTAACTGATTGTTTTTTAATTGTTTGTATGTTTTGTACCTTTTTTTTTATATCGCGTGTTTAGTGTAAAGATTGTTGTTCACAAGCTATTTAAGCTATTTTTTGTATAAAAAACTCACCATAGGGTATGATGCTTTATAACCTAAATTCAGGATCCAATATGGAACAGTTAAAGACTCTTTTCTCGCAGCATATTAATGAGCTTAACGCTCGCGCAAAAACGATAATGGCGAGAGAAAACATCGATACCTTGGTGATTCACTCAGGACAGGCACATCGCCAGTTCTTGGATGACATGGATTATCCGTTTAAGGTAAACCCTCACTTTAAGCATTGGGTACCAGTGACCGACAATCCAAATTGTTGGATAATTATAGATGGCGAATCTAAACCGACCTTAGTCTTTTATCGCCCTGTCGATTTTTGGCATAAAGTACCTGATGTTCCAAACGACTTTTGGACCGACGCCTTTAATGTCGAGCTATTAACTAAACCCGATTTGGTGGCCGATTTTTTACCAAATTCACTTGCTCGTACTGCGTATATCGGTGAGCACATTGATGTGGCTGAAGTGCTTAACATTGGCGTGTTAAATCCAGAAGAAGTATTGTCTTATTTTCATTATCACCGTGCCTATAAAACGGATTACGAGATGCATTGTGTGCGCGAAGCTAATCGTATTGCCGTTAAAGGGCATAAGGCCGCTGAAGCTGCTTTTAGAGCACAAAAATCTGAGTATGACATTCAGCTAAGTTATCTTAGCGCGATTCAACACACTGAAAATGAAGTGCCTTACAGTAACATTGTAGCGCTCAACAAAAGCACTTCTATTTTGCATTACACCTTGCTTGAGCAACAGGCACCGGATCAATTTAAATCATTTTTGATTGATGCCGGCGCTAATTGTCATGGTTTTGCTTCTGATATCACTCGAACGTATTCATTTGCTGATGATGAATTCGCACAACTCATTGCGGCGGTAAATCAAAAACAATTAGAAATCATCGAGCAAGTTAAGCCGGGGGTTAGTTATGTTGATTTGCATATCAAGATGCACTTATTACTGGCGCAGGTACTAAGTGACTTTAATATTGTTAAGTTACCGGCACAGGAAATTGTTGATAAAGGAATAACGCGCACCTTCTTTCCACATGGTCTTGGTCATTTTATAGGTATTCAAGTGCATGATGTTGGTGGCTTCATGGCTGACGAACGTGGCACCCATATCGCGGCGCCAGATTCACATCCGTTCTTACGCTGTACTCGCGTTATTGAAGCGAGACAAGTGTTGACGATTGAGCCTGGTCTTTACTTTATTGATAGTCTACTCGATGAGCTTAAACAGACTGACAATTCGCAATACATCGATTGGCAGCGCGTGGAATCCTTTAAACCGTTTGGTGGTATTCGTATTGAGGACAATATCATCGTTCATCAAAATCATGTTGAAAACCTGACGCGAGATTGTGATTTAAGCTAGTGAATACCACTCCTTATTTAATACTGTCTGAACCGTTAATGGTTCAGACAGAAGTTAAGCGCAGTAAATTTCTCGCCTACGCTTCACCGACTCAAGGTGTCAATGCTGCCAAAGCTTTTATCTCAGAAATCAAAGCATTGCACCCAGATGCTAGCCATAACTGCTGGGCATTTGTGGCTAATCGTCCTGAAAACAGTATTGATATTGGATTTTCTGATGATGGTGAGCCATCTGGTTGCGCTGGACGGCCAATGCTTAACGTTTTGCAAGGCAGTGCCATTGGCGAAATAACAGTGGTGGTGACCCGTTATTTTGGTGGGACTAAGCTGGGCACGGGTGGGATGGCTAGAGCTTATGGTGGTGCAGTCTCCGCTGTGCTATCCGAAGTGGTCACAAAGCTAAAGTCGGTGACGCTAAAGGCGCACTGTACATGTGGTTATCAATGGACAAACCTTATTGAGCTGATGGTACAGCAATATGAAGCTGAGATCGTGGTGTCAGAATACGGTGAGTTTATTGATTATCAACTTAGGATAGATGCACGTGTCATTGAGGCATTTAGTAATGAATTGTTTGAGCGCTCTAATGGCCAAATAACGCTCGGGTATGAATAGCAGCAGGATTATATCTCCATATAATCGACAAGACTAAGTCAATTGACTACAATATAGTTTCCTCAAAATTAATTATCAATATTCTTATGGATTTACACCTAGTTATCTTGGCAGCAGGCAAAGGAACACGCATGCGATCTGCGTTGCCTAAAGTGCTTCATAAAATAGCCGCGAAATCGATGGTTGAGCACGTTATAGATGCAGCTACAAGCCTTTCAAATGTTGCAAGTACTCAACTCGTTTATGGTCACGGTGGCGAATTAATGCAGCAAGCATTGAATCACTGCGACGTTTCTTGGGCGCTACAAGCGCAGCAGTTGGGAACAGGTCATGCCGTAGCGCAAGCGATGCCAGCTCTTGAGGATGGTAAAGCGTTAATCCTTTATGGCGATGTGCCTCTAATTGAAACGGAAACACTTGAGCGTTTATTAGCAGCACAACCACAAGGCGGTATTGGGCTATTAACTGTCTCACTAGATAACCCGACTGGTTATGGCCGCATTGTTCGAGATAATGGTGAGATTGTTGGTATTGTGGAACAAAAAGACGCGACGCCACAACAGCTGTTAATTAATGAAATTAATACTGGGATCTTAGTCGCCGATGTCGCTGATTTAAAACACTGGTTAAGCAACCTTAGTAGTGATAATGCTCAACAAGAGTATTACCTGACAGATATCATTGCGATGGCTCATGCCCAAGGAAAAAAAATTGTAGCCGCAAACCCTGCAACTGAAGTTGAAGTGGAAGGGGTCAATAACAAGCTACAACTGGCTCAGCTTGAGCGCGCTTATCAATTACGCCAAGCACATGATTTAATGGTAGCTGGTGCGACCCTTCGCGACCCTGCTCGCATTGATATTCGCGGTGAATTGATCGTTGGTCAAGATTGTGAAATAGATATCAACTTGGTGGTTGAAGGTAACGTGAGCCTCGGCAACAACGTTAAAATTGGTGCGAACTGTATACTAACCAATTGTGCTATTGGTGATAATAGCGTGATTAAACCTAACTCTATCGTTGAAGACTCAACGGTGGGTCAAGATTGTTCTGTTGGGCCTTTTGCGCGCATCCGCCCAGGCTCGACCATGGCGAATGATTCTCATGTTGGCAACTTTGTTGAAATGAAAAAAGTGTCGCTAGGCCAAGGGGCAAAAGCAGGGCATCTCGCCTATTTAGGTGATGCAAATATCGGCGCTAATGTAAATATTGGTGCGGGCACGATTACTTGTAATTACGATGGTGCCAACAAGCATCTAACAGAAATTGGTGACGGTGCATTTATTGGCTCTGATAGTCAGTTAGTGGCACCCGTAAAAATAGGCAAGGGCGCCACTATCGGTGCTGGCTCGACAATTACTAGCGAAGTTAGTGACGATGAATTAGTGATCACTCGCGTTAAGCAGCGCCATATCAAAAACTGGCCGCGTCCTCAAAAGAACAAAGCATAAGGAAATAAAATAATATGTGTGGAATAGTTGGCGCAGTAGCGCAACGTGACATTAGTGACATTTTAATCGAGGGCCTGAAGCGCCTTGAATATCGTGGTTATGACTCTGCAGGTCTAGCTGTAATCAAAAAAACAGGCACATTTGAGCGAGTTCGTAGTGTTGGTAAAGTACAAAGCCTGCATGACAAAGTGGCTGATTATGATGTTAGCGGCGGAACCGGGATCGCGCATACACGTTGGGCAACCCACGGTGGAGTAACCGAAGCAAACGCGCATCCGCATGCCTCAAACAACGATATTGTTGTAGTACACAACGGTATCATTGAGAACCATAGTGAACTTCGTACTGAACTTAAAGCGAAAGGCTATGTATTTACTTCGGATACCGATACTGAAGTACTAACGCATCTAGTCGCTGATAATCTTAAATCGGCGACAAGTCTTCTCGCCGCCGTCCAAGTAACGACTAAAATGGTACGTGGCGCTTATGGCACAGTGATCATGGACGTTAATAATCCTGATGAAGTGGTCGTTGCACGCTCTGGAAGTCCATTAGTGATTGGTTTAGGTCTTGGTGAAAACTTTATTGCCTCTGACTTACGTGCTTTATTACCGGTCACGCACAATTTTATGTACCTTGAAGAAGGTGATGTTGCACAAGTTTCTCGCTTTGAAGTTAATGTTTTTGATAGCGAAGGACAAGCGGTTGAGCGTGAAGCTAAAGTCACTGATATCTCAGCCGAGTCTGAAGGAAAAGGTGAATATCGTCATTACATGATGAAAGAGATCCACGAGCAACCACAAGCGGTTCGCAATACATTGGCTGGTCGTTTGGTTGATGGCTTGGTTGTTGAAGATGCGTTCGGAGCAGGGTCGTCGAGTGTTTTCGAGAAAGTTAATCACATTCAGATTATCGCTTGTGGTACCAGTTATCATGCCGCGATGGTGGCAAAATACTGGTTAGAAGATTTAGCAGGTGTTTCATGCAACGTTGAGATTGCTTCTGAATTTAGATATCGTCGTTCATTTGTGCACGCAAATAGTTTATTGGTCACCATTTCACAGTCTGGCGAAACGGCGGATACATTAGCTGCACTTCGTCTTGCTAAAGAGATTGGTTATATGTCGTCATTAGTCTTATGTAATGTCGACGGTTCTTCATTGGTTCGCGAATCTGATTTAGCCTTTATGACCAAAGCAGGCGCTGAAATCGGTGTTGCTTCGACTAAAGCCTTTACCACCCAGCTGGTTGGTTTGTTAATGATGGTGTTAGCGATTGGACAAAAACGCGATATGCCAGCTGTTACACAGCAAGCTATTGTTGATGGCTTAAATTCATTACCGGCAAAAATAGAAGAAAGCTTATCACTAAGTGATTCGATTGAATCTTTAGCGACTGAATTTGCGGATAAAAGCCATTCATTATTCTTAGGCCGTGGTGATCAATACCCAATCGCGATGGAAGGGGCATTAAAGCTTAAAGAGATTTCCTATATTCACGCTGAAGCGTATGCCGCTGGTGAGCTTAAGCATGGTCCATTGGCCCTTATTGACGCCGATATTCCAATCATCGTGGTTGCACCAAACAATGAACTGCTTGAAAAGCTTCAATCAAATGTTGAAGAAGTACGTGCTCGTGGTGGTATTTTGTATGTGTTCGCCGATGGAGCTAGTAATTTCAAAAGTGATGAAACGATGCGAGTGATAGATGTACCTGCAATCGCCGAAATTGTTGCACCTATTCTTTATACCATTCCATTACAACTACTGTCGTATTACGTAGCCATTATCAAAGGTACCGATGTCGACCAACCACGTAACTTAGCAAAGTCTGTTACGGTCGAATAAATTCAGCGATAAACTACCTCTGTTCCTGAGGTGGTTTATGTTTTTACTGAATTGGTTGTGCGATATAAGGTTCTATCGTATCGCAAATCATTTGCTTGGCGTATGTTGTTAAAACAGAATGTATCAACTGTTTGTTGCGACAGTTTCTGCGCCAAAATTCATTTACTTGGTCTTTGGTCTTGGTATTTTTTACCGCATATTGTGCTTCATGAACCAATAACGTATTGTGTAATCTAGCTACTTTTGGTGCTAGTTCGCCAAAGTTATTTACGGTTACCGAAGACATCATCTTATTAGTAATAATACTTTTCACCCCACTTAAGTACGGTGCTACTGCAGGATTTTCTCTATTCTCTACAATGATGATTATTAGCAAAATAGTAATGGCAAATTTTTTCATGATGATTATGTCTGGTTAATCCTTAGTGTTCCTCGGAAATACATCGCTCAGAGGTTAATGACGCGCATATTAGCATAAACAATTCGAACAATATGATAGTGCTTTTCATTTATGAGAAGGCAGCGATTAATAGTAAGGGTTGCATGTTATTCATCAAGAGCAACAGTAAAAACTTACCATTTGAGAATAGTAGGTATTTTTGTTTTGTAAAGTTGTTGTTATTACTGAGCATTATAAAAGTGCTGAATAAAGCCGTTAGCGACGTTATTCCTATCGAGATAAGTTTTAAATTGCACTATATAAGCAACATTGATTTATTTATGTTGATGTTTGGTGTAAATCCTCCAAAATATTATTATAAATATAATTAGTAGGATTTATCATGAGCGATAAAATCGATGTCAAAATAGTTGAGCCAAATAGCAAAGAAATTCGCCAGGCTCAGCAGCGGCAGGGGAATGGCCGAGTCGGTCAAAAAATCTATATGCGTTCAGTTACTGGCTTTTTTAGTGCGTTACGCCAAAGGCTGAATTGGGTGCTGATGTTAGGCTTCTTTCTATTGCCTTGGATCCCTTATGGTGATCGTCAAGCTATCTTATTTGATTTGGCCGAACAGAAATTTCATATATTTGGGTTAATTATCTGGCCACAAGACTTAGTGTTACTAGCGGCTCTATTAATGATTGCTGCTTATGCTTTATTTGTTGTGACTACTTTTATTGGGCGTGTGTGGTGTGGCTATACTTGCCCCCAGACCATATGGACTTTTATTTTCATTTGGGTGGAAGAACTCGTTGAAGGAAAATCTAACAAACGGAAAAAACTCGATCAGCAAGCGCTCAATTTTAACAAGTTGTGGAAGAAAACACTAAAGCACACTATCTGGCTCGCTATATCGTTGATCACTGCACTAACGTTTATGGCGTTCTTTGTTCCGGTTAAGCAGCTCTACATTGACTTCTTCACGCTTAACTCAAGTGGCTTAGTGGTATTTTGGACCTTGTTCTTTACATTTTGTACTTATGGTAATGCAGGGTGGATGCGTGAGATCATGTGCTTACACATGTGCCCTTATGCACGCTTCCAATCAGCAATGTTTGATAAAGATACATTTACTGTGGCATACAAGCCGGAGCGGGGAGAAAGTCGTGGGCCACGTCCTCGTAAAAAAGATCCAAAGGAACTTGGCTTAGGTGATTGCATTGATTGTAATCTATGTGTGCAAGTGTGCCCTACCGGAATCGACATACGGGATGGCTTACAGTATGAATGTATAAACTGTGGAGCCTGTGTTGATGCCTGCGATGATGTGATGGGGAAAATGGGTTACGCAAAGAATCTTATTAGCTACACCACTGAAAATCAGCTTGAAGGAAATAAAACTAAGATCATACGCCCCAAACTATTCACCTACGGTGGTGTATTGCTGATTATGACCGGGGCATTTACATACTTCTTGTTAAACATTCAGCCTGCAAAACTAGATATTATTCGTGATCGCAATCAGCTATACCGGATTAGCAGTGAAGGTATGGTTGAAAATGTGTATACATTAAAGCTGTTAAATAAGACGGAGCAACAGTTAACGTATCATCTTACCTTTAAAGGCTTAGAAACATTTGAATGGCTCGGGCCGCAAGAGGTTGTAGTAAATGCAGGTGAAGTCTTTACCTTGCCAATGAGCATTTCGACAGACCCGTATAACTTAAGTAAGAAAGTCGCTAAAGTATCTTTTAGTGCTACTGCAACGTTAGCTGATGGGGAAACTATTACCGTGATCGAGAAATCACGCTTCTATAACGAGTTATAGATAACAAAAATGCGACGCTAGTAGTCAAAGAGCTATTAGTGTTGTAGCAGAGAGTGTGAAAATTGTGCGCTAACGTATTTTTTTGTCGCTAATATAGTCGCTTGGTTTGAAAATTAAACAGTTGAACGTTTAATTAAAAAAAGCCCTTGCCAAGCAGCGAAGGATCTCTATAATGCGCCTCACTGAAACGGAACAGCGACTTACTTAGCAACTTAGTTAAGCGAGGCACTGCAACGGTTTAGAGAAGAAAATGTTAATTTTAATTAATTTAAAATTAACTGTTGACTTCGGAACGGGATAACGTATTATACGCATCCCAACGCAACGGACCATATGGCTCGAAGCGCTGCTCACGTCACACGATGTTGGAGCTAAAACGTTCTTTAACAATTAGTATTCAAATAAACTGTGTGGGCATTTGAAGTAAGTACCGAGGTTCTTACTGAATATGTCGACACGAAGATAACTACTTCTTAGGAAGCAAGTATCTTAGTTATGATAAGCGTAACACTACGATTGACTTTTGGGTTAAAAGTAGAGGTTAAGCTAGTATTCATTGAGACCTTAGCTTGTTAAATCAAGCATC
>Ga0209291_1003309_pt1 | contig 12080 bp, 9 predicted proteins | sample GOMGulsemesocosm_FD_184633 | JGI IMG/M metagenome (GOLD analysis project Ga0209291, IMG submission 184633) | Methane-oxidizing microbial communities from mesocosms in the Gulf of Mexico - GOM9B Gulf of Mexico (SPAdes) (version 2) | ecosystem: Environmental > Aquatic > Marine > Cold seeps | place... | reverse complement strand
ACATCTTCACCTTTAGGACCTTTAAACCCAAAAGCTTGCAATCTAGATTTGGCACTTTTAATGGTCGCTATATTCACCACTGCTGGCGCAGATTCTTTTACTAATGATCTAAAATCCGGAAGATCTGCATAGACTTGCGAAGCCATCGCCATAAACACAAAAACTGATATAAATAAATTCATGGTATTACGTAATACTTTACTCAACCCACACTGCGATAATTTATGTTCACGATATTTCATTTTCTTCCTTTTAACCAAGGTTGATTTTTGAATAATCAAGAAATATATATTCCTGTAATTTTGAAGACATTTGTTAGTTTCCATCCAGAAACAGATATCTACTGCGTACGTCTCACTGGATCAATCTGCGCAGCACTAAATAGTGTGATTTAGAACAACCTAGTAGCACGCACGTTGAACCATTGAGTCGCTCTCACTACGGCTCCGTTTCTGGACAAAAACTAGTTAGCCACTTTAAGCACAACTAACTGATATGTTGAGTTATTTGTCATTTTTTTACTATAAACTTTAATTGCCCAAAAGCTTGCCAATAATGCGGCGAAGGACACCATCACAACTCCCCCTTCCAAAAGCCCTACCGCACTGGCCAGCACACCGGCAATAAACATCGCCAGCAAAGGCACAAAGTAGAGTAAAAGAGAGGCCTTAATAAAGCTCTGCTCATTAATTCCAACAATGACATCATCACCTGCAACCAAGGGAAGTCGCAAAGGATTATTAACAGCGATATCAACCATTTTAGAAGCTGCCCACTGCGAAATAGCACTTTGCCCGCAGTTATCTTGCGCAGAGCATTGTGCACAAGCGGAGGTACGACTCGCTGAAACCAAAATTTCGGTTTCACCGACACTGACGACTTTGGCTTTCTCTTCTATCATTATAACTCTTTAAACATTTGATTTTACAGCCTTAATAGACTGGAGGAAAATTTCACAATAAGCACGAAATATAAAAGAACACTCTATCTATTATAAATAAAAATGCACCTAATAAAATCAAACACGTTCAACAAAAAAAACAGGCCGCACTAAGCGACCTAATATTTATTTACAACATTTAACCAAAAACGCGTAACAGAAATTTATTGCGCTGTTGCTTTAGGCTTTACTGAAGTCGCGATCTTTGATGCCACATCAACTGACAGCGGCCCAACAACCGTGACGAAACGCTCATTCGAACGAATCGCTAATGCCAGCAATTGATTAGCAGTGGAAACACTTTGTGGCACCATTTGCGCACTTAGCGGTTCAATACTAATAGATACGTTGTTAGTGCCGTTGCTATAAAGCAACACTTGAGATTGCCCGCTTACATTTCGCCCTACTTGACGATACCCACTGGGCAACCAACCCGCCTGCCAATCAGGCGCTTTAGAGGAGGTTAGCTCAAGATGCCGCTGAACATAAGGCCCCATTGAAAACCCGTGATTAGCACTGCCTGAGTTTACCGACACAGTCGCTAAATTATCACCAAACTTACCTTGAGGAAATCCAGAATTCCCAGTAGGCACTCCCGCCACATCAAACGCGGGTACTGAAGTATCTTGGAAAGAGACTCCAGAGCCAAGCAATACAACTGCTGTCACTGAAGCGGCAACTGCCATACTCGCAGCCGGCTTCCACCATTGGCTTTGAATCTTTGGCTCGACTGTCACAGCAGATTCTTGCTCAGAATGAGCAATAGCAGAGGCACTATAAGTCGGTTCGCTTTCAATCGACGCGCTAATTGCACTGACAAAATCGGTATTTGCTGCAACATCTACCGCTTGACCTCGCATGACATCTTGCGCGAGATGATAACGCTGCCACTTATCACGAAGTATTTTATCTTCACTTGAGCGCTTAATCACACTTCGCAACTCAAATTCTTCAATCTCACCATCCATCATTGCTGATACTGCTTCTAGTGATTTATCTTGCATATTTAAGACTCTCCAAGGGGAACTCTTTTTATTCTTACTCTGATTTTCACTCAACACATGAGCAAACTAGAACTGTGTTTATTTTAAAAGCGGCGCTACTTCTTTATCGATCGCTTCCCGAGCTCTGAAAATTCGAGATCTAACTGTCCCTACAGGACAATCCATCACCACTGAAATTTCTTCATAACTCATATCTTCAAATTCTCTTAACGTCAGTGCCACCCGTAGATCAACGGGGAGTTGATCAAGCACCGTTTTAATGACCGCGTCGATTTGCTCTCGCGCCAAATTGTTTTCAGGGTTACCAAGATCATGAAGCTTATTCTCGCCTTCAAAATATTGCGCATCCGCCACATCTATATCCACATCTGGCGGTCTACGTCCTCTTGATACAATATGATTTTTCGCCGTATTAATCGCTATCCGATACAGCCAAGTATAAAAGGCACTATCACCTCTAAACCTTGGCAGCGCCCGATACGCCTTAATAAACGCCTCTTGTGAAATATCATGAGCTTCATCTTTGTCGTATACATAACGACTCACCAGCGCGATAATTTTGTGCTGGTATTTCATTACTAACAAATCAAATGCTCGTTTATCTCCTTCTTGAACTCTTTTAACCAGCTGCTTATCAATCTCAGCATTATTCTCGCCTGACACTTAATACCCTTATTTTAAGAATGCATTATTAGGAGTCTATTGAACTACACACTCCTAGAAAAAGCTGAAACGACAAAACTTGGACGCCTATTTCAAATATTTCTAATTAATACATATACACACAATCTAACGTTGAAATGCTAGAGCCTATTCAAGATTACTGACAGTATGATTATCAACCCAGCTAAAAGTTCAACGAGCTCTCACTTTATTTAGTTTTATATTTAAACTGCGCATAACCCACAGCTCCAAACCGCCTACCACCAGCATTCCTACTTTCTACCTGATGTAACTGTATAATTATTACTAGCTTTATATGAGACAATATCGGTATATTCTGCCCTGAGATTTTTGGGGGCTGTTGTACACCTGAGTTTTTGCGCAACACTCCACCTTGTTCATCATTAATATTCGCCCTTAAAAGTAGTGACCACAGACCATGCAAACACAACATGAATTTGACGTACTCATCATTGGTAGCGGCGCAGCTGGTTTAACACTCGCTCTTAAACTCGCTGATAAAGCAAAAATAGCTGTATTGAGCAAAGGCAAGCTGACCAGCGGTTCTACTTGGCTTGCCCAAGGCGGAGTGGCGGCGGTGATTGATGAATTGGATGTTGAACGAAACCATGCAAAAGATACCTTATCCGCCGGCGGTCATTTATCTCATAACAATGCGGTTAATTACACCGTTGAGCATGGTCGTGAGTCTATAGACTGGCTAATAGAGCAAGGCGTTCCCTTTAGTAAAGAAAATGGTCAATTACACCTAACTCAAGAAGGAGGCCATAGTCATCGGCGTATTATTCACGCTGCTGACTCTACCGGTAAAGCCATATTACAAACGTTGATAACGCGCGCCCAAGAAAATGATTCCATCCACTTCTTTGAACAAAGCATGGCAATAGATTTAATTACCTGCGAGAAACTGGGCGAAGCTGGGGACCACTGCTTAGGGGCATACGTTTTCAATAACAACACCGGTGACATTGATGTTTTTAAAGCACAGCACACTATACTAGCCACAGGCGGGGCCTCTAAATCTTACCTCTACACCAGTAATTCTGATGGCGCCAGCGGAGATGGCATCGCCATGGCTTGGCGCTCAGGCTGCAGAGTGGCAAATTTGGAGTTCAACCAATTTCATCCTACTTGCCTATACCACCCACAGGCTAAATCATTTTTAGTCAGTGAAGCGGTACGCGGTGAAGGGGGTAAATTATTACTGCCCGATGGCAGCGCCTTTATGCATAAATTTGATGAGCGAGGCGAGCTAGCCCCGCGCGATATTGTAGCGCGCGCTATAGATCATGAAATGAAACGCTTAGGTGCTGATTGTTTATATTTAGACATTTCCCATCGCGATGATGAGTTCATCCAATCTCACTTTCCAACGATCCACCAACGCTGTAAAGAGCTGGGCATTGATATGTGCAAAGAGCCCATTCCTATTGTGCCTGCCGCACACTACACCTGTGGCGGCGTCATGAGTGATATCCATGGCAACACTGATATTGATAGGCTTTACGCGATTGGTGAAACCGCATTCACCGGACTGCACGGCGCCAATAGATTGGCATCAAATTCGTTGTTGGAGTGCATTGTATTTGCATCTGCATGTGCTCAGGCAATAGAACTTAGACTCACTAAACCCATCCAATACCCTACCATCCCCGCATGGGATGAATCCCAAGTGACCGATTCAGATGAAGACGTAATCATTGCGCATAACTGGGACGAATTAAGGCGCTTTATGTGGGATTATGTCGGGATAGTGCGCACCAATAAAAGACTGCAACGCGCTCAGCATCGCTCAGATTTATTACAGGACGAGATAGCCGAGTATTACAGCAATTATAAAATCAGCAAAGACTTGTTAGAGCTACGTAATTTAGCACTCGTATCACAGCTCATTATTCAATCAGCTATGCGTCGTAAAGAAAGCCGAGGCTTACATTATACCCTCGATTATCCAGAGCTTGCATCACAGGCAAAAGATACCATTCTGACGCCTATAAACTATCAGTGGCCACAACAACAAAACATACCATTGGAATGACTATTCAGGCTTTTCTTTTAACCTGAATCAGTGATTTCAAAGTGAGATAATGGTGTAAGATATTGGTTTTACAATGGAGTAGATAAACCTTAGGTTCAGCGGGTATTTTTCTAAACGCCGTAGAATCAAAAGCTTGCACAATGCGGTGCAGTGGAGTCACTGTTTCAGGTTTATACTAGCCCAGCGCGCCGCAACCCGTAATCGCCTGAAACTCAGTTTATCTACACTGTCTGGAAAAATTAAAAGATTGAGATACTTTTTAGGCTGGTGCTCTATTTGCAAATGCAACATACCAAACACTAGATAGAGCTGGCGAATACTAATGCATTCTTGATAGGGCTGATCATCTTTGGACAGGTATAGCTCTCCCTCATCCAAATTCCAACGTAAAGACCAAATAGACTCTCTATTTAACCAGTGCTTAAAAACACTCATCAAAACTAAAAGCACGATAAAAATTTTAAATAAAAGCGCTAGCTGAGAGACTACCACACTGATCAGCGCCAGTAGATGAATGCAAAAAAACAGCCACCGCTTAGAGCGCGACGGCCTGATTACAACATTAAGCGGGCTGAACACGCTTTAAAATGAGTTCGACCATGTATTGTAATTGCGCATCCTCTGACTTTGCACGACGCATCAACCAAACAAACAGGTCTTGATCTTCACATTCGAGTAAGCGGACAAATATATCTTTATCCTCTTCTGACAAATGCTTAAATGCCTGCTCCATAAACGGCACAAACAATACATCTAACTCCAGCATGCCCCTACGGCTCTGCCAAGTTAGTCGACGAATATCTTCATCTGAATACATGATAACAACCTAACAATTTATAATGTCCAGTATTAGAGCAAAGCCCATAATAAATGCCAAGCACTATACTAAGGAAGTAGCGGATAAGTCTCAAGATGCTCCCTATGTATTAACTAAGTCCAAGCGATTAACACCCCAAAAGCCGAATAAACCGCACTTTTTAACCTTCTCACCAGTATCACTACTGATTAATCACTAGATCATGTAAAGTAGCGTTCTGCGGGTTCAGATCGGCAAATGCGCCGAAAGATATCGCTTAAACTCTCTTCTACATTCAAGGCTAATTAATGAGCACTAGCGCCGATTACCTCTCTATTATTTTAAACGATACCCCTCTATTTGACGTACGCGCGCCAATAGAACACAACAAAGGCAGTATCAATAGTGCACTTAATCTACCGATCATGTCAGATGATGAGCGCGAGCAAGTCGGCACTTGTTACAAACACTCAGGCCAAGAAGCAGCGATCGCCTTAGGAAGAAAACTTGTCAACGCCACTAAACAACAACAGAGAACGCAGCAGTGGCTTGCGTTTGCCAAGCAACACCCACAGGGACTGTTGTATTGTTTTCGCGGCGGCCTAAGATCGAGAATCACCCAGCAGTGGATGAGCGAATCTGGTGTTAACTATGCTTTTGTTGAAGGTGGCTATAAAGCATTGCGTCGTTTTTTGATCGACGAGCTGGAACTGTGCGTTAAGCAAGTGCCCATGATGCTGATAAGCGGTAGAACAGGCTGCGGAAAAACCCGCCTACTGCAACAACTTGAACATATTATCGACTTAGAAGCGCTAGCCAATCATCGCGGATCTAGCTTTGGGGCTGCAAGTACAGCGCAACCGAGCCAAATTGACTTTGAAAACAGCATTTCCAGCGCACTTATTAAGCATCGCCACCAACATAACAACACCGTATTCATGGAAGACGAAGGGCGCTTAATTGGCTCTCTTTCACTGCCTATCACGCTAAAATCTCAGATGGAAACCCTCTCTCATATTGCTCTGGACACCCCTCTTGAACAGCGCATTGATTTTGCAATTGAAGATTATATTCTGATTTTATTGGAAGATTTAAAAGCCACCTTCGGCGAAGAAAAAGCCTTCGAATTATTAGCCCAAAGACACACCCTCAGCTTGACTAAAATTCGTAAACGTTTAGGCGCTGAACGCTTTGAACAAGCCTGCCAACTACTCAATCAAGGCATCGCTAGTCATCGCGACAATAACTGCACTGCAGATTATCGTGATTTTATCAAACTGATACTCACCCAATATTACGATCCAATGTACGACTACCAACTCACTAAAAAACCCAGAAAAGGTCTCTTTCGCGGCAGTGCTGAAGAAATAAAGCAGTACATCCAACAGCTGCCAACGCTACAAAACGGATAACCCTAAATTCGGCAGTTGGGCATCATATTAGGCGCAGGAAAATCGCATTGTAACTCGGCATGATTAGCAGTAAATGGCTGTTCCCTTTACAAAAAGCATAACGACGTTACGATGCGATTTAGCCCGTCTAAAATAATGTAGTGTATTCACTCAATGAGCAAAAACAAAGAATTCAATTAAGCTAAAGAAAAACAATAGATTGATTTAAGTACGAAACAGTCAACTACTGATTTCAGGATAACTAGCAATGCAAGTAAGCGACACAATTTACAAAGACATAGTCCTAATTGGTGGTGGCCATGCCCATGCGCTGGTGATCAAAATGTGGGGCATGAACCCTCTGCCCGGTGTACGCCTTACCTTAATATCTAACACTGTAGAGACTCCGTATTCCGGCATGTTGCCAGGCCTCATTAGTGGACACTATAGTTTCGAGCAAACGCACATTGATTTGTTTAAGCTTTGCGCTTGGGCAAATGTTCGCTTTATCTGCGCTAAAGTCACTGGCTTCAACCCTGAGCAGAAGAGCATTTGTATCGAACAGCGACCTAATATTGAATATGATGTTGTCTCGATCAATACCGGCTCAACGCCAACCATTGAGCAAACCCAAGGCGCAAAAGAACACGCCACTGCAGTAAAACCTATTGCCCAGTTTTATCAAAAATGGCAACAGTTGCAACGCTCAATTCACCATACTGACTCACCACTGGATATTGCTTTAGTCGGCGCTGGCGCTGGCGGCTTTGAACTTATTTGCGCTATGCATCACGCAGCCAAAAGCACTGCTAGCAAAATACCACATAGATTTCACTGGATTGTATCAGGCGATACTGTCCTTAAAGGTCACAACAGCAAAGTACAAGCACTTGCGCGCAAGCACTGCAAGCAGATGCAGATCCAAATACACTACAACTTTGTAGTAGAACAGGTCAGTGAACATCAGCTTCAAGCAAAAGCCACTAGCCAAGACTGTCCCCCTAAAACATTGAAAACAGATGAAGTCATATGGTGCACTGCTGCCAGCCCTGCCACTTGGCCAGCCAAGGCAAATCTAGCCTTAGACCAGCAGGGCTTTATCGCCATCGATGATCACTTGCGCTCAACGTCACACCCTGATGTTTTCGCTGCGGGCGATGTAGCGACGCAAATAAACGCACCTAGGCCCAAAGCGGGTGTTTTTGCTGTACGCCAAGCACCCATTTTGTTTGAAAATCTGCGCCGCGCTATATTAAAGCAACCTCTTAAAACCCACCGTCCTCAGCAGCACTTTTTGAGTCTATTAGCGCTTGGTGATAAGCGCGCTATTGCCAGTAAAGGAAAATGGAGCTTAGCGGGAGCAAAAATATGGCAACTCAAAGACTACATTGACCAAAGTTTCATGGATAAACTCTGCGATTTACCCCAAAAACAGAGCATGCAACTAGTTGAATGTGACAACATATTACTAGATACACAAAGGGATGATCCGGATAAAATGCGCTGCGGAGGTTGTGGAGCAAAAGTTGCGAGCAGTGTGCTTAGCGATACGCTAAAAAGAGTGACTGGCGATATTGCACCCAAACAGCGTGATGACATCATTATTGGCCTAGAGTCTCCAGATGATGCCGCCATTATCTCCACCTCAGGGAAATTACTAGCACAAAGTGTCGATCAGTTTCGCAGCATCATTGACGACCCCTACATCTTTGCCAAAATAGCGACTAATCATGCGTTAAGTGACTTACATGCAATGGCCTGCGATCCACAATCTGCACTATCTATTGTCGCCATGCCTTTTGCCGGTACTGACATTCAAAAACGTGAACTTTATCAACTGAGCTTCGGCATTATTGAAGAGCTAAACGCCGCTGGCTGTACTCTAACTGGCGGACACACCAGCGAAGCCTCTGAACTTAGTTTAGGATTAAGCGTTAACGGGCTGATTGATGAGCACAGTATAAAAACAAAAACCGGGGTTAAAGCAGGCCAGCAGCTGATTCTCACCAAAGCTGTTGGCACCGGTGTCATTATGGCAGCACATATGCAAGGTGTTGCCCGCGGCATTGATGTACAACACTGTCTTGAGAACATGCAGCTCAGTAACCAAAGTGCTGCCAGCATTTTAAAACAACATCAAAGCAGTGCCATGACTGACCTCACCGGATTCGGATTAGTCGGCCATCTTTTAGAAATGCTACGCACTACTGAACTTAAATGTGAAATAAAGCTCTCGACACTACCAGTACTTCAAGGAGCTATTGAATTATCGCGCAGCGGCATACAAAGCAGCTTGTACGTAAAAAATCATGAGGCAAGCCAAGCCATTCGCGATCAATCACTATGGCAAAACCACTCGCTTTATCCATTGCTGTTTGACCCGCAAACGAGTGGCGGGCTACTCGCATGGGTAGATGAAGATGTCGCTCAAATATGTGTAGAGCAATTAAAAGAAGCTGGCTATAAAGACGCGGTAATTATCGCTAGCTCGACTCTAAATACAGAAGATGAAGTGCCGCATAACATACGACTTATTGAATAAAAAAGGCTTTGGCCACCCTAGGTGGATATGGCCAAAGCAGTAAAAAAGGTAAAAACTAGAGCTTCAATGGAGCGCTTTAAATAAAATACTTAAGCGCCTTGATCACTGACACTGGCTTTAGCAAATTTTTCAGCGATGTATTGCTCTAATACTAAATTCTGATCACTGGACAGATACAATCCCATTTTTGTGCGGCGCCAAATCACATCTTCAAGGGTTGAAGCCCACTCGTATGTGATCAAGTAATCAACTTCTTGCTGATATAACCCTGCACCAAAATCTGTCCCTAAGTCCGCCAAATTTTCTGCAGTACCGAGCAACTGATAGCTCATGGTCCCATAGCTACGAACAAACCTAGCGATCGTCTTTGTAGGCAACCAAGAAAACTCATCTTGCAACTGAGCTTGCAATTCCTCACGAGTATTAAAGTTCCCACCAGGCAGGGTCGCCTTATCTGTCCAAGGCGCTGCTGCCTCTGGGAAAAACTCACACAGCTTATCAACCGCAGCTTGTGATAGTTTACGATAAGTAGTGATCTTACCGCCAAAGACCGACAATAAAGGTAGCTTGCCACTATCGGTGGTCACTTCAAACGTGTAATCACGTGTCACTGCCTGCGCAGAATCAGACTCATCATTTAGTAACGGCCTAACACCAGAGTATGTCCAAACCACATCTTGGGCACTCACTTGCTGTTTAAAATGATCATTGGAGACGCTCAGCAAATAATCAATTTCGTCTTGATCAATAGCGACTTTGCTTGGGTCTCCCTGATACTCCACATCTGTCGTACCGATCAGCGAGAAGTCGTCTTGGTAGGGAATAACAAAGACAATACGACCATCTTCGTTTTGTAATATATAGGCTTGAGATTCGCTGTGCACTTTAGGCACAACAATGTGACTGCCTTTCACTAAACGAATGCTCTTAGGTGATGTCTCTTCTAGTGCTTCATCAAAAAGTGAAGCCACCCAAGGACCCGCGGCATTGGCAACGGCTTTAGCATAAACCGTTTTAGTGACTCCTTTTACATCTTCAAGCTCTATGCACCAGCCTTTATCGGTGCGCTTTGCGCCCGTGCATTTAGTACGCACAAGAATTTGCGCGCCTTTTTCAACGGCTAATTGTGCATTCAAAATCACTAAGCGCGCATCATCTACTGAAGCATCCGAGTACTCAAACCCTTTTTTCATGGTCTCTTTTAAAGGATTTTCTTGAGCAAAAGACAAACCGACAGATTTTTTTAAACGCGAGCGTTTGGCTAAATTATCATATAAAAACAATCCAGCTCTAATCATCCAAGCGGGGCGCAAATGTGGACGGTGTGGCAGAATAAAACGCAGTGGCGCGATGATATGCGGCGCATTACCCAACAGTACTTCACGCTCAGCCAGCGCTTCACGCACTAAACGAAATTCATAATACTCAAGATATCGAAGACCACCGTGAATCAATTTAGAACTATTTGAAGAAGTCGCACTACCGAGATCATTCATCTCGCACACAGCAACAGACAAACCGCGACCCGCGGCATCCGCGGCGATACCTACGCCGTTTACACCACCACCAATGACAAAAAGATCATACATTTTGTTTTTCTCTGTCGATGCTTGCACGTTTCACCTATGCTCAAATATCAGTTAATAGTATTCATATTTTCGATAAAACAAAGTATACCGACAAACAATGAAAACAAAAAGAGCAAAAACGAACATTAACGAAAATATCTTTGCGAATAAGCTGTTAATTTTTAGTAATAAAACAATTTGATACTGTTATCTATTAAGAAAAACAACTTGCCGATGGTCAATTTAATACGACGATGCAAGGCGAAAAATCTACTCAAAGCCAGTTACTTCATGACTATGGTGACATTAACATACATCTGCATTCACTCTTTACGGCTATGCTGCTAAAGGTAATGCTACATTAATCAGCTATTTTATTGGAATTGTAGATGAGTGACTCATCCATTTCAGTGAGTTTAATGTTGAACCTAAATTCGGTAGCTGGGCATCATTTTAGGTGCAGAAAAATAGCATTGTAACTAGGCATGATTAGTTAACACCCTCTGATGATTTAGTCCCTACTTCATCTTTAGTAAATGGTTATTCCCTTTACAACTTTCCCCTAAAAAGTGAGCATAACGACGTTACGATGCGATTTAGCAAGTCTAAAGGATGTAGTGCATTCACCCACTGAGTGAATACTCCGGATGCGAGAAAGCTAAAAAAAACACAAGCTTGACTTAAATACGAAACAATCAGCTGACGATTTTAGGTTGAATCAAGGTTGTGTGGCAATGATGGTAAAAGTCGTCACTTGATACAATACTCGGTCGCAAGCGACCGAGTAATTGAGATGGTGCTGTTTTGGGAGTTGTCAGTAATACGGCATGAATATAAGCAACAGCCTCTTCACGTATGCATCCATTGCGACCAATGGACTCATACTTACAGCATGTTTTCTTATTTATTTAATGCTGATCGTAAGGCTGCTAAACACAAGGCGACGTTTTCGCCGCGCGCGGTATAGCCCATTAAACCGATACGCCATGCTTTACCCGCTAATGCGCCTAAACCGGCGCCTATTTCAAGGTTGAATTCGCTCAGTAGTTGTTGACGCACGGCAGCGTCATCGACCCCTTCTGGAATTAATATGGTATTTAATTGTGGCAACCGATAG
>Ga0209291_1003307_pt1 | contig 12085 bp, 10 predicted proteins | sample GOMGulsemesocosm_FD_184633 | JGI IMG/M metagenome (GOLD analysis project Ga0209291, IMG submission 184633) | Methane-oxidizing microbial communities from mesocosms in the Gulf of Mexico - GOM9B Gulf of Mexico (SPAdes) (version 2) | ecosystem: Environmental > Aquatic > Marine > Cold seeps... | reverse complement strand
TGCTTTTGCGCTGATTTAGCTCAGCCGGATGAAGATGATATCAAAAATGTAATCAGTAAAATGGCACCATGTGGCGCCGAAACAGTGTTGGTTGACCTGAAAGATGAAATGGCTGACGCTTGTTTCGCCGCGATAAAAGCAAATGCGACTTATGATGGTGGCTATTGGAATACAACAGGTATTGCACGAGCTGTTACTGTACAAGGTTTAGTTAAAGCAATGAAAGCGCGGGGTGTAAATATTCTGGCTCATGGCGCAACAGGACGCGGAAATGATCAAATGAGATTCGAGCGTTATACCCGTTCATTAGCTCCCAAAATGGAAGTGTACGCCCCATGGCGTGATGCTGATTTATTGGAGCAATTTCCTGGACGTAGTGAAATGGCGGATTATCTCGCACAATTTGATATCCCTGCTGTAATAGGCATGAAGAAAAAATATTCAACGGATGCTAATCTGGCAGGCCTGTCTCATGAAGCTGAAGACTTAGAAAGCTTAGAGACGTCCATGTTAATTGTAGAGCCTACGATGGGAGTGTGGCCACAAGATGCACCGGATACAGTTGAAGAAATAACCATTGAATATGTGGCTGGTGAAGCAGTGAGTATCAACGGACAAAAACTCAGTTCGTATGACATGATGATCTTAGCCAATGAAATTGGTGGCCGTAATGGTATTGGCATGTCCAACGCCCTAGAAAATAGAATTATTGGCACGAAAAGCCGCGGGGTATATGAAGCACCTGGTATGGAATTACTTAGCCAAGGGTTGCAAAATATCCTTCAAGCGACACTTGATAGACGTGCAACGATGTTATATCAGCAATTAAGCCAGACCATTAGCGATCAATTTTATGATGGCCGTGGTTTTGATGTTGCTACCAAAGCTGCGATCCAGGGGGTAGAGGTGTTAACAGCTAGTGCCAGTGGTGTTGTGACATTAGGTTTGTACAAAGGTAATGTATTTTTTAATTCAATGAAGGCCATTGAAGCTTCTTTATATAATGAAGAAGATAGTTCAATGGAAGCAAGTGACGGTCTCAACCCTGAAAGTTCTCAAGGGTATGCAGATATCCTGTCCGTTGAAGCGTGCGCCTTGGCTAAAGCGGGTCAATTTAACGGCGATAGTTAGTCGATATGAAATAATGTTGTAAAAAATGAAGGCTGCTTTACAAAAAGTAGCCTTTTTTTTGGCGTAGCTTGCCGTTTACGGTAAACTACATCTTTATTTACTAGTGCAGATGTCATTATGAATCGTAAGAAAAAACTCAACAAGATCTTAAATCAGCGACTGAAAAGGCATAATGCTAAATCAAGTACAGTTAAGAAGCCGAAATATATTTCTAAAGCCGAGCGTGCAAAACTTGAATTAGAACAGCAAAATGACGCTGTACAAGAAAATGATTCCGAACATAAAGAGTGAATAAAAAAAGCAGCTAATTGAGCTGCTTTTTTGTTAATCAATTTTACAATGTACGTTACCAGTGTTTTGATACGCGAACCGAAGCAACAGACTTATCACTCCCTTGAGCTAATACTTCAATTATAATTCCTTGCGAAGGTAACTTACGGCCTGTCGCCGGACGAAGGTAATTAGAATAATCGTCCCAATCAATGAAGCGTGGGTTGTTATTAATAAACCAATCGTTAATTGAAAGATTGCTTAGAGTACTTGTCCAACTAAATGGTTGTTGAACATCTAGGCTAAAGGCTGCATCACTAATTTGAAGATTTGAATTTGCCATCTCACCATTACTGAACATAATTGGATTACGATCAGCATCGACTAACCCTAACCAGCCTTCGCCAGGGTGATTCCCCACTTGGTTATCACCTTGAGTGACTGTGTTTATACCGCCACTAGTTTCAGGTCTAAATGATGTATCTACGTACCATACCAACATGCCTGGTGAGTAACTTGCACCAAATGAACCACTTGCTAGGCCAGCATCTACGCCTCGGTGTTGACGCCATTCCACAAGATAGTAATGTGGGTAGTCAAACTTACCATCCGAGACTTCAAATCCTTTTACTGCTAACCCTTCATTGGTTGCATTATCAGCATCAAAGCTTACTATTGTTTGCTGTGCACCACTCACTTTAATATCATCAAACATTGCGCCAAGGTAGCCGGTAGCGAAAGCCCAATACTGTAGAGATACAGTAACATTTTCACCAGCAAACTGGCTTAGGTCAAAATTGGCATCACGCTTACCATTAGATTTCCCAGCAAAGCCTGGACCAATAAATTGAGAGAATCGATTTGATAGATCCGTTATATCACCATTAAGTACATAGGTCCCCTGTGAATTAGTTACACGCACTTGCAATAATGAATTATTACCATCAGTATCGTAATCGGTGACAAATGATAAATTTGGATTAAGTTCAGTGGTTAAATCAACGCTAAAATCTAGGCTATATATTGCTAAGTTAGAATTTGGGATGTCCTGAGTAATAAAGCCTTTGCCGTCTGCAGGTTGCAACCTCTGAACTGATTTATCATCTAAATCAATACGAATATAGTCATTATTATCGCCCCGTACAGAGGCTGCATCTAATTTATAAACAGCGCCAGATGGTGATAATTCATCTGCATGGATATTCGTGCCAACAAACCAGTTGCCTCCTAAAGAAGATTGTAAATATTGTTTCGCAAAGGGGCTTAATCCAGTAGGAGCAGTACCTGATATTTCACCAGCATATGAACCACTTGACATGGCAGACCATTGTCCAACTAAAGAGCCGGGTGCCTTATGAAGTGTACCTAAACCATCTTGGGTGTAATTGATGTCATATTCATCAGGCAAACCTAAATCGTGACCGTACTCATGAGCAGATACACCAGCAGCACCATCAACGGGTTGCACGGTATAGTCATGGATTTTATAACCTGTGTTACCAATATTTTTAAAGCCGACTGACGAACGATGTGACCAAATTGCATCTGGTCCAAGTGCGCCGCCACCTGCAGCTTGATCAATGGATGAATGGAACACCATGATGTGATCAATTATACCGTCAGGTTCGCGTAAATCTCCATCGTTATCATAGTCATAGCGGTCTTCTTGATCAAAATAGCTTAAGTCAATTGTAGGATCTTGAGCCACTTTATTAATTGCTTCTAGAACAAGATCGCGAACACGGCTATCTTTTCCACCTTGGGCATTTGGGGCACCATAGTGAGCTGCATTAAATTGCGCACGATACCAACCAGCCACTTGCCCTTCAACTGTATATGAACCACCACTTTGATCTTCATAATACTGCTTCATACTAATTAAATTTTGACCGCCTGGACCTGCATAGCCACTCTTTGAAAATAACATATTCTGATAATGCGTAGCGGTATAATCATCATAGTAATTGGCCGTTAAATTAGGCGTAACAGCATTAACTGGGTAATCAGGGAAATCAATCAAAATGGCTAAGACTCTGTCTGTAGTAACCTTGCCACTCCACGGACGACCTTGAGCTATTTGTGGGAAAGTGGCATCAACGCCACTACCACTTACTGCGCCGCGCGCTGTATTTAGCAAGTTACCGACGCGTAGGTTTCTGCTTACTTCCTGCACACCACCGGTGAAAGGATTTGTGGCACTGATATGGCCACTATGTTTGGTGCTAACTTGAGGTGTTAGTTCATCACTGCGGTCAATAGCTAAACTGCAATGTGCAGTTAAACCGATGGAAACGCCGGTTACGATCTTTTTAAGCATAAATATCTCTCTCACTACATATTATTATTTGATGAAGATGATTTGTAGTTGTTAATCAAATTCGATTAAGCATTAACAGTCTTGTAACATCCAATCCATTTCGGTTCGACATGTTATATAATGAAAAAATATGATTAATTAATTGTTATTAGTTTTTAATACTTATATGTGGTTGAGGGAAACAGAGGTTATTACGTAAGGCAAGGCATACAGGAATGCATCAGATTTTTGAGGTGGTGTTAAGAAATCAAACGGTTAAAATATGATATTTCTCTTATAAGGCACGAAGAACCTCTTCGATGAGAGCATTTGGGAATTGACGGTAATCTAAATAGGGCGTAAACAAGACACGATGCTTATTGTTATGCTGTAACTCGCTAACTCTAGATAAACTATCAATAGTTGTCCTTGGTGTACTTTCATCAAACCCAAGTGTTTGAGCATGACTTTTACCACATACAATATTGAGGTCTTTATCGAGATTAGGGTTTGGAGAGAAGTTTAGGTAAACATCTGATAGTAAATGTTGGTCACGATAAGACTGCCATGTTTGATCATGACAACATAACTTAGCGATAATAACAAAAATCTTGCGCCAATGGTTTCCATTAGTCGTTACGATATTACTAACACTGACCTCGTTAGTTTCAATAGCTGGCGGGGTTGGTAGCAGAAATTGAGTTTTTGAATCGGGACTACCCAATCCAATAATCTCTGAACCTGTATTATAAATGACTGTTTGCATAAGGCCATTCTAACTTAGTCAAAGTTAATACCTAGCATTTAATTTTATTTAACAGTATATATTTTATTTAAAGCTGCTATATTGAGATGTAACACTGCATCTTACTTAATGATATTTATGCAGTATTTTTAGAAAAATGGAAATGGAAGCAAACATTTATGTCTACAGCCAATGCATTAAGAACCATATTAATTGAAAAACTAAAAAGTGATTCTTTAATCCTACCAACACTCCCTAAAATAGCGATGAAAGTTAGAGAAGCCGTAGCGGATCCAGACTCAAACCTCAACGCAATATCAACCATTATAGCTCAAGATGCTGCGCTCTCAGCACGTTTAATTCGTATTGCGAACACTGCCCATTATAGCCGTGCAGTACGTGTAGAAAATTTACAATCAGCCGTTACCCGAATTGGTATGCGCCAAATAAAAAATATTGTGATGGCATTAGCCATGGAGCAATTATTCGTATCAAATAATGAACTAATTGGCACATACTTAGCTAAAACTTGGGATACTTCGACTGAAGTCGCTGCGTATTCTATGGCACTATTTGCTGTCTATCAGTCTGAGAATAAGCATACATCATTGCAAATTGATACCTTGTCTTTGTCTGCACTATTACACAATATCGGTACCTTACCAATTTTAACTGAAGCTGATGGTTACCCAGACGTTTTTGCAGAGCCTGAGTTTTTAGAACGTGCTATTTCAGATCTTCATAGCCACATTGGACTGTCTATTGTTAAGGCATGGAACTTTAGTGATGATATGGCTGAATCCGTTCGATATTATTCAAAAGATGACTATCAAACTGAAGAAGTAAGTTATTTAGATTTTGTACGCTTATCTGTTCTATGTAAATCGAATGAATCGACTCTATTAAGCTGTGAAGATAAGCTTAAACCTTTCATTGAGAAAGGGTTAATTAGCAGTGTTGAAGATTTTAGCAGTGAATTATTCATTAATGAATTAGCAGCCGCACGAGCGACTTTTTCTTAAATAATCCTACATATTATGTTTTTGAAAACGGCGCCCGATGCGCCGTTTTTTTATGAAAAATATAAATTATTGTCTGGCTTGTCTTACGTTCTCTGGTGCTGATTCAAAGTTACTGCGAAACGGGTTAATATCTAAACCACCACGTCTTGTATACCTTGCATAAACACTGAGTTTCTCACAATGGCAATGTATCATTAAGTCATTGAAAATACGCTCAACACATTGCTCATGAAATTCATTATGCTGTCTAAATGAAATTAAATAACGCAACAAAGATTCATGGTTAATTTTAGGACCATGGTAATGAATTTCCACTGTTCCCCAGTCAGGTTGGTTGGTGATCAAACAATTAGACTTGAGTAAGTTTGAATGCACTTTTTCAGTAATGGTATTTTCACTGATGCTGTCAACAAGGTATTTTGTGTTGAATTCATAATCTTGGACTTCAATATCTAAACCATCAATGCAGTCACCTTGTGGCCCTACTATATCCTGCGTAGAAAAATCAGCAGCTAACATTAATTTAACCTTGGTCTTTCCATTTGCACAATGTGAAAGATCTGATGTCAGTTGTTTCTCAACAAGGGTAGGGCTTGCAAAACGTTGTTGATTAAAACTATTTAAATACAGTTTGAATGATTTAGATTCGACTAAATTGACACTGTTAGAACAAAATTCAAATGTGGCTATAGCAACAATTGGTTTTCCTTTAGCGTTTAACCATGATAATTCATAACCCGTCCAGATATCTACTCCATCAAATGGCAATGGATTTGTGAGGTTTAATCCATCTCTATTGAGAGAACGTGGTACTGCTTGTAACAGTTTAGCGTCGAAGCTGTTATCATAATGCGTTTCTTGGCCTAAGCTAAGAGATTGAAGTTCTGGAGCATTATCATAATGAGATGATGGTTCAGTCATAATTCATTCCGATTATTAATTGAGGAAAACATGGTCACAACTGCACAAGCGTTGGCGCAATTTGCACAGGATTATAGCAAAGCTTGCGAAAATGAAACGGGAAATTTACCACAAGTTACACACGACGAGACTTGGCGCTCACCCTGTGAGGCAACAAATGCCAGAGAAGGGGACTTAATTGAGTGGCAAGCGTGCGAGCAATTACCCCATCATGACTTTTCGGCGGTCGAAGAGGCGCTTGAAATTACATTTCACGATGATATAAAGAGTTTCTACGCCACGCAATACAGTGCAAGTTTATTTGGGAACTTTAATGATCTGCAGTGTGAATTACTGCAAGTGTGGAACGCTGATGATATGGAACGTTTGAGTACCAATATTGTTGGCCACATTCTGATGCAGCGTAAACTCAAGCAGAGTTACACAATATTCATCGGCTGTTTAGTCAACTGTGAAAAAATGTTAAGCATTGATAATGAGACCGGTGCGGTGCTCGCAGAAATCCCTGGGCAAGATAATCGGCAAGAGCTGGCCCCGTCAATTGTGAGTTTTTTATCGCAGTTACAGCCACTTGTAACACCAGACAGCGAATTAGAGTATCAGGCTCCAATAGAGATAAAAGTGGGCTTGATGCCGCGCTTAAAAGAATTAATGCGCAGCCTGTTAGGTAAATAAAGCAAAAGAGCAGGTATTAATTATAATCCCAAGATAAGTTAGACACGAGACGGCAATCATCACATTTAAAATCAAATACTTGATGGACTGCTTCTTCTAACGCCCAATCACCTTCACATTGTGGACAACGTCGTTGTTGTTCACTTTTTAGGTTCTCACCACCCACACGATATAAGTAGTAATAAGTATCAATGCCTGAATTTTGCTCAATTGTCGTCGCTAGGGCTCGGCCTCGGTTTGTCAATGAGCTATCTACATCACAAATTTCAGCTAATGCTGAAAATTCGGCACTGCGGCCATTCATTTGTAATTGATCACAGGCCTGCCAGTCTTGCTGCCAATTAATAAGCTGTTTGTAACATCCATTAGCTAATGGGGGTTGATGATATAAAGGTATAGGAGCGAAATGTTCCCCACAGCGCAGTGGTGAACATGTTTGAATATAACTCGTATACAGCACTTGCCATGAAGGTGTGTGCTGAGGATCTGACATATCAGAGTGAATTTCTTGGCCTAAAATATCAATTTTTGGTTGCAGTAAACCACAGTCATTGAGCGCACTAATAGCCCGATTGACAGCTTGATTATTATTGAAATGTTGTAAGGCATCTTCGGTTGGGCATAACGCCTGAGTGACGAAGTGTCCATCCTTTAGCAAGCAAGGAAACTCGTTGCCAATGACTTGGCCATTGTATTTTAACTCAGTGATTAACGCTGAAATAGCTCGCTCTACAGCGGTGATTGTTGTGTCTTCAAAACATTCGAAGGTGAGTCGAGTAAGAATCATGTCTTGTCACTTTTTATAAGGTGTTGTTGAAATTGTTGTGATAGCGTGTTTAGTTGTAGCTTAACATCATTAAGTTCATTAGAAAGTCGCTTAACTTCTTGTTGCAAGCGAGCATTGTCATTTGCTTGAATTATATTTTCTTTAGTATATGCAGTCGATTGGGGGATCAGTGCACTTATTTGCGCTAAGGACATACCAGATATCTTTTGTAATACTTTAATAATGGCAGGGATTGAAACCGTTCTTGGCAATCGACCTTTAATAGTGGCAACGGTGGGATTTTTACCTTGTTCAATCAATTGTTTAGCAGCTAGTAAAATGTCTGTTTCCATGCTTTTATACCAATAACGTGTCATAAGGCTTTATTTTATCACTTTTATGCTGATTTTTATTATAAATAATGACAAATTAATGTTTACTACTAAATTTATATCTAAATTCAAGTGATGAAACTACTGACAAACTAGTGTTTAATAAACTTTACATCAAAATGGATGTTTTTTAATTGCTTTAATTACAATGCGTTGAGATGATTTTGGGGTTTTTATACGCACGTTTTAAAGTTGGCGATAATTTGTGAACTCAGCGTGCCAAACTAATTGAAACTATAATCTTTATAAATTCTATTTTAGACATTTAGTTGTCTTAAGTGGCTATAAAGGTAACTTATTTTACGAAATACTGTAAAAAGCTATTGCTAGACATGAAAGATAATGGGTAATATCAGGTTACAATATTTAATCCATGTAATATCTAGGCTACAGCCTTTGAACGTGTGATTTAATTTATGTGTTACTTACGTTAATAGACTAACAAAATACACAAGATTAATTCTACTCAATACCTATTTTAGATTGATACATGAGATTGCATTTTTACTTTTATATTAGTTGGAGTTATTTATGGAGATGTTATCCGGCGCCGAAATGGTGATCCGCTCCCTTCAGGATCAGGGGGTTAATCGAATTTATGGTTACCCTGGTGGTTCGGTTTTAGATATTTACGATGCGCTGTTTCAGCAATCAAGCATTGAGCATATCTTGGTGAGGCATGAGCAAGCCGCGGTTCACATGGCTGATGGTTATTCTCGTGCAACGGGTGAAGTTGGTACGGTGTTAGTGACGTCTGGTCCTGGTGCGACTAACTGTATTACGGGCATTGCTACTGCATATATGGATTCAATTCCAATGGTGTTGATATCGGGGCAGGTACCGACAACCATGATTGGCGAAGATGCCTTTCAAGAAACGGACATGATAGGTGTATCACGTCCCATTGTTAAACACAGTTTTTTATGTAAAAGAGCCCAAGATTTACCCGAAATAATTAAAAAAGCGTATTACATAGCGTCCACAGGGAGACCTGGTCCTGTTGTTGTTGATATTCCAAAAGATGTTATGAATCCAGCCGCGACATTCCCTTATGAGTACCCTGAATCAGTTTCATTACGTTCATATAACCCGACGCAACAAGGTCACAAGAAGCAGATCCGCAAAGCATTAAAAACGCTTATAGAAGCTAAGCGTCCTATTATTTATGCGGGTGGTGGTGCTGTATGGAATAATACGCCTGAGCTGTTGAAACAATTAGCGACGCATATTGGATGTCCGGTCACTAATACTTTAATGGGGCTGGGTGTCTTTCCTGGCACTGATGACCAATTTGTTGGCATGTTAGGGATGCATGGTACCCTAGAAGCCAATAAATCGATGCATTTCAGTGATGTGATCTTTGCTATTGGCGTCCGTTTTGATGATAGAACGACCAATAATCTTGAAAAATACTGTCCAAACTCTACCATTATTCATATTGATATAGATCCTACGTCGATTTCAAAAACAGTTAATGCTGATATCCCAATTGTGGGGTATGCGCATAATGTGCTTAAAGCTATGCTTGAAATGATTGATGAAGAAGATCTTAAAAATGATAAAGATGCTATAGCGCATTGGTGGCACCAAATTAATGAATGGCGCCAGAAGAAGTGCTTAAGTTTTGAGACAAATGACAAATCATTAAAACCTCAGCAAGTTGTTCAAGCCATGTATAAAGCCACTAATGGTGATGCTTATGTATGTTCTGATGTTGGGCAACATCAAATGTTTGCAGCGTTATACTACCCATTTGATAAGCCGGGCCGTTGGATAAATTCAGGCGGTTTAGGCACGATGGGCTTTGGGTTGCCTGCAGCGATGGGCGTGCAAATGGAATTCCCTGATAGCACTGTTGTTTGTATTACTGGCGATGGCAGTATTCAAATGAATATTCAGGAATTATCGACGTGTTTGCAATACGACTTACCGGTTAAAATCATTATTCTTAACAATCATTCGTTAGGCATGGTTAAGCAATGGCAAGACATGGTTTATAAAGGGCGTCATTCACACTCATATTGGGATTCTGTGCCTAATTTTGTCAAATTGGCGGAAGCTTATGGTCATGTTGGCATCAAGGTTGAAAAACCTGATGAACTAGAAGGTGCATTAGAGCGGTGTTTCTCTCTAAAAGATCGTTTAGTTGTTATGGATATCTCAGTTGATGAACTTGAACACGTTTATCCAATGTTAATCAAGTTTGGCGCTATGAACGAGATGTATTTAAGCAAGACGGAGCGTACCTAATGTCTAAAACAGTTATTTCACTTTTGATTGAAAATGAGTCAGGTGCAACTTCTCGCATTGTAGGGCTATTTTCGCAACGTGGTTACAACATTGAATCATTGACTGTAGCAGCGACACAAGACCCTTCATTATCACGTATGACGCTTGTAACGAGCGGTGAGCCACATGTGATTGAACAGATCATGAAGCAATTAAATAAACTCATCGATGTACTTAAAGTATTAGAGCTAACTGCTGGTGATTATATCGAACAGGAAATGTCACTAGTAAAAGTCGCTTGTATAGGCTCTAAACGTGACGAAGTTTGCCGGTTAGTTGATATATTTAATGGCAAGATAATCGATGCAACGCCAAAAATTTATACGGTACGCATATTCGGTGATGGCGATAAACTTGATGCATTCGTCAAACAGCTAGAGCAAGCGTGTGAGATTGTTGAGGTGGTTCGTTCTGGAGTCATTGGGATTTCACGTGGTGAGCGTTCATTAAGAGCGTAAATATAAACTACGCGCACAAAAAATCCCCACTTTAACATAACTAAAGCGGGGCTTTTTTTGTCTTTTAGTTAACACCTCCCTCCTATGCAGGAGAGAAGATACCTTTTAACATAAAGAAGATACAGATAGATAAACCGGCACCAGCAGGTAGCGTAACAACCCACGATATTACGATATTACGAATAACACCTAAATTTAGGGCAGCAATACCACGCGCCATACCTACACCCAACACGGCACCAACAAGGGTTTGCGTTGTTGAGATAGGAAGACCTGTAGAAGAGGCCAGTACAACAGTTGTTGCTGCTGCAAGCTCAGCTGCAAAGCCGCGACTCGGTGTTAAGTGAGTGATGCCTTGACCGATTGTAGCCATTACACGTTTACCAAAGATAGCTAAACCAGCAACGATACCAATACCACCTAAAGGAAGTATCCACCAAATTAATGCAGACTCTTTAGCAATCTCACCGCCATTGTTAACGATAGATACTACAGCAGCCAAAGGCCCAATAGCATTCGCTACATCGTTTGAACCGTGAGCAAAAGCCATACAACAAGCGGTAACGACCATTAAAATTGCAAATACTTTCTCTACACTTGCATAATGCATTTCTTTATCTGCAGCAGGGTCAACCTTTAGGCGTTTAATGGCGATAATACCAAACACTGCCACTACAATAGCGACGGCAAGTGAAAGTATTAAAGACTCATTATTAGTAAAGTGAATACCAATATGCTTTAAGCCTTTTTTGATGGTAACCAATGACAAAATAAAGCCTGCTAATGCCATGTATACTGGCACATAGCGTTTTGCGTTAGCTAAAGGATCATTTGTATTAAAGATGAATTTTTGCGCGCTCATAAATATAGCGTATGCAAATAAACCTGAAATGAGGGGGGTAATCACCCAACTTCCAACAATTCCGCCTACTTTAGACCATGTTACAGCGTCTGCACTAACACCAACGGCAGCAAAACCAACAATTGCACCTACAATAGAATGCGTGGTCGATACAGGCCAGCCTAGGTATGAAGCGACAAGTAGCCAAATACCAGCGGCTAATAGTGCTGAAATCATCCCAAAGACGAGAAGATGAGGCTGATCAACGAAATAAGCTGA
>Ga0209291_1003306_pt1 | contig 12091 bp, 9 predicted proteins | sample GOMGulsemesocosm_FD_184633 | JGI IMG/M metagenome (GOLD analysis project Ga0209291, IMG submission 184633) | Methane-oxidizing microbial communities from mesocosms in the Gulf of Mexico - GOM9B Gulf of Mexico (SPAdes) (version 2) | ecosystem: Environmental > Aquatic > Marine > Cold seeps | place... | reverse complement strand
TATGCTTGGAAATGGCCAAAAAAAAAAGTTGGATTCATAGCAGACGACTGAAATCGATTTGAAAATCCAAATGGCTACTTTAAGTAATTACTTACATAACGTTTTAACTAACGACAAACTCTCATTGATTATATTCTGAAATAAATTATGTAATTTAGAACCTATAATGCCCCTTGTTAATTCGATAGACCTAAATATGAGAAACATCTATTTTATAGCATACTTTTTAGGAATTTTGAATGCTCCTACAATTTTCTCACAAGACCAATTCCAATATCAAAAAATTTTCGCTTCAGACCGTGAAGTCAATGATAACTTTGGCCAACATGTTCAAATTTATAAAGACTTTGCTTTTGTCTCTGCTCCTACTGAAGGTGATGATTTAGAAGAAGGCAGAAGTACTACGGGGGCAGTTTATGTATTTAAAATAGACTCTGGTGGTTATTGGACTGAAGTACAGAAATTGGTGGGCTCTGACTTAGGTTATGTAGACAATTTTGGATCGGGTATTGAACGTTTTGAACACACTTTAATTATTGGTGCCCATAGCCATGAAATTAACGGAATTGAATATGCTGGCGCTGCCTATATTTTTGAACTCGACAGTAGCGGATACTGGGTGGAAACCCAAAAACTAACGGCATCTGATAAAAGTAAACGTGCACATTTTGGCATTGACGTTAGTATTTCTGGTGACTATGTAATTATCGGTTCTTATGCTCAAAAATTGGATGCAAAAGGAAAAAATCCGTTAAGAGAAGCCGGTGCTGCCTATATTTTCAAACGTGATTCCTCAGGCTATTGGCAAGAACAACAAAAGATTGTATCCCCACATAGAGAGGAAAATGGAAGATTTGGTCTTACTGTTTTTATGGCTGAAAATTATTTGGCTGTCGGTGCGGTTTTTGAAAAAAAGGCACCTTGTCACTTGCACAACATTGAAAAATCTGGTGTAGTATATATGTACGAATTAGACAATCAAGGCCATTGGAATTATGTGCAAATGGTTTCTCATTCCGATAGAGAAAAACATGATTCTTTTGGAACTGAACTCATTATTTCTGATGACGACATGTTTGTAACATCAGTGTACAAAGAAATGGACGGCAAAAAAACAGTTGGTGCTGTGTATTATTTTCATAGAGGTGAAAACGGCTTTTGGTGTGAAAAGCAAAAAATAACACCTCCTGAGCCCCAAGAAAACGACTATTTCGGTCATTCCATTGCTATTCATAATGACATTCTCCTTATTGGAGGGGGATGGTGGAATAAGATAGGTGGTGGCTATTTATTTAAAAAAAGTGAATGTGGATTTTGGGAATCTTTTCATATAATTAGAGCCTATGGCACAGAAACCAGACTTGATGATTCAGATCATTTTGGTGGATATGTTTCATTATCTAAAAATCATGCGTTGATCGGCGCCTATGATGACCACCACACCCCTGGTCAAGAAGATTTATATGATGCTGGTTCTGCATTTATTTTTAATTTAACTGATTTTGATTCAACTCGTATTAAGTGTGACTCCAATCAGACTTTGATAAATACGTATTGTAATCCTTGTGACACCACTCATTCTGACGAAAATGAAAACGACCGACCGGACAGTGATTTGCCTGCTAATGAAGAAAATTCAAATGACTCAACTAAACCAGAAAACGAACAAGAAACTACACCAGCTTTTGAAGTGTCCCCACACATTAACAACGGTCAATTTTCAATTAAAATTAGTGGTTCTATGAATAGACCTTACCAAGTCATAATCAAAAAACCTTTTTCCAGAACAGTTTTAAAACTCACATTAGTTGAGAAAATTACTAACGTGGATTTAAGAAAAGAATCCGCTGGATTATACTTTGTGAAAATCACTACAGAAGAAGGAATTAAAACCACTCCAATTTATTTAAAACAGACTGGTACGGCCCCTAGGAATTAATAATACCTAATTCTTACTTAAACTCTTTAAGAGCAACTTGAAAAGAAAAACATATAACACTCTATATGGCAAATAGAGTGCTCAGTGGTTGACGAAAATTCAGTACTATTTTAAACACCTACAAAACTCTAAATCTGGAATTTAAAACAAGAATAATATAAAAATATGGCTATCCAATTAAAGAAAATGTTGTAAATTTAAGAATACCAAGTGTCATACATTAGGCATTATATCAATAAACTAAAACCAAACAGGATGGGAAACTTAAATCAAAATATAGAAAATCATTATCTGAAGGAACAACTTTATGAAGATATAGTTAATCGTTTAAAAGAACAGGAAATTGACATAAATGAGGTCAAAAGAAGTGACATTGCCGGGGCTGATGAGTTTCATGTAAGAGGCGCAGCAGTATCTAAAGAACTTGCTGAAAGTATAAACCTAGAAGGTGCAACAGTTTTGGATATAGGATGTGGCCTTGGCGGTCCATGTCGTATGCTGGCTGATGAGTATAATTGCCAAGTTACAGGAATAGATCTTAGTAATGAATATATAAGAACAGCAAAGGAACTTTCTAAACTTGTAAAGTTAGATAGTAAAACTTCATTTGTGCAAGGAGATGCAGCAAGCCTTCCATTTGGCGATAACATGTTTGATGTGGTCTGGACACAACATGTTCAAATGAACATCCCTGACAAAGAAAAGTTCTATTCCGAAATAAGTCGAGTACTTAAGCCAGGTGGACACTTTCTGTATTATGACATATTTAAAAAAGCAGACGGAGAAGTTAATTACCCAATGCCTTGGGCAAGTACATCAGACATGAGTTTTCTTTTCAAAAAAACAGATATGGATGATTTTTTAATCCAATTTGGTTTGACTAAAGAGCAATCTAACAACCAGACCCAAGCCGGAATTGATTTTTTCAATGCACTCGTTGCCAAACTGAAAGAATTTGGGCCTCCAAAAATGGGGTTAAACGTTCTTATGGGTGAAACAACTAAACCGAAACTAATGAATCTTCTTACTCACTTAAAAACTGGTGAACTAGAACTTAAAAGTGGAGTCTATAAAAACTAAACTGCTGCCCAAAGCAACATAAAGCATTAAAACGTTCTACTAACTCTTAACATTGGCAATAATTAAATAACCATCATGAAAAAAAACGTTGGCCAAATTGATAGAATATTAAGATTCCTTTTAGGTTTATTTCTTGTTTGGCTGGGAGTATTTGTGTTGAATGGTAAAGAAGGAAAAATAATCGGCATATTGGTAGCGCTGGTTTCATTGATGCCATTTTATATGGCGCTTACTAGATCATGTTTTGTTTTTAGGTGGTATAAGATACACTCTCTCTCAAGAAAAGAATGTGAAATTGAGGGTCAGCCATATCCAAAAAGCAAGGAATGAAACTAAGTTAACCTAAACCGCATTGAAGCGCAGTTGGCTTTACGTTAGCAAACATTCATGCTGGACAGAAACAAAAATTATACTTCAACATAGTTTGAGGTGTATTAAAATATAAAATCTGACTCCGTAAAACACTTAATTTTCACTATATTCACCACAAACAAACTAACAAAATCATGGCCAAAACCAAAATATCTGATCAAACAGTTGAAGAAAAACTACAAATGTTATATGAATTATCTAGTAACATTGTGGATGAAAATGACGATAAAGAATTAAAAGAAGAGAGTTTACTAAAAGACGATTCAACACTAAATACTATTGAAACTGAGGAGACATAAAACTCCACATTATCTAATCTTTTTTAACAAGAAACCGAAATTATAACTCAAAATCTTAGTATATGCGTTATCAAAAGTTTAGTTACTTTTAAGCTATACTAAAATATAATTTACATGACATTCGATAACTATTCCATACGGCTTTTGGAAATTCAAGATTTGGATAATTATTTTGAACTTGTAGAAACTAATAGGGAACGCCTTGAAGATTTTTTTACTGGCACTGTTTCAAAGACTAAAACGTATGAAGACACGAAAAACTTTGTGTTGGATATGATCAAGCGAGTAAATGATAAAGTCTATTTTCCATATTTAATTATTGATAATTCAAACGAGAAAATAGTTGGCTTCTTAGACTTGAAAAATATTGATTGGGGAATTCCAAAATCAGAAATCGGTTTTTACATTGACAAAGCTTATGCTGGAAAAGGAATCACAACCAAAGCATTGAATTTGTTTTGTGATTTTTGCTTTTCAGAATACAAGTTTCAAAAATTATTTTTACGAACACATCCAAGTAACATTTCAGCTAGAACCGTTTCTGAGAAATCTGGATTTGAACTGGAAGGTGTGATTAGAAAAGATTACAAAACCACTTCAGGAGAAGTAGTTGATTTAATTTATTACGGAAAATTAAATTAAGTTATATCTATTGTTTTCCTAATGACTTTAACCTAAAAAGAGAACTAACCATTACTGGTTAATCCTCTTTCCTCCTTCGGCATGAAGTAAAATCAATACCTGTTATAAAGAAACTGCAGTGAAAACGTCTTTCGTTAAAAATCCATTCTCACTTACAATTTACCTTGGTAGTACACTCTATTTATTTCTTTTTTCCTTCTACTACTTCTTCCGTTTTTGGAGACATAGCTTCCACTATTTTTCCTTCTAACTCTTCCATTAATTCAGGATTGTCACCAATTAAGTTTTTAACAGCATCTCTACCTTGCCCTAATTTTGTATCTCCGTATGAGAACCAAGATCCCGCTTTTTTAACAATTCCTAAATCTACACCTAAATCTAAAATTTCACCAACTTTAGAAATACCCTTTCCATACATGATATCAAATTCTGCTTTTCTAAACGGCGGAGCTATTTTATTTTTAACAATTTTAATTCTTGTTCTGTTACCAATTACCTCATCACCATCTTTAATTTGGCTTGATCTTCTAATATCTACACGAACAGATGAGTAAAATTTAAGCGCATTACCACCCGTAGTAGTTTCTGGGTTACCGAACATTACTCCAATTTTTTCTCTTAACTGGTTAATGAAAATTACCGTTGTATTTGCTTTATTAATTGAACCTGTCAATTTTCTTAAGGCTTTAGACATTAATCTGGCCTGTAATCCCATTTGAGAATCACCCATTTCACCTTCAATCTCCGCTTTTGGCGTTAATGCCGCCACAGAATCTACCACTAAAATGTCAATTGCACCTGAACGAATTAAATTGTCTGCAATTTCTAACGCTTGCTCACCATTATCTGGTTGCGCTACGTATAAATTATCCGTATCAACACCTAAGTTTTTAGCGTAAAATTGATCAAAAGCGTGCTCTGCATCAATAAATGCTGCAATTCCACCCGCTTTTTGAGCTTCAGCAATGGCATGAATTGCTAACGTTGTTTTACCAGACGATTCAGGTCCATAAATTTCAACAATTCTTCCTTTAGGATACCCTTTAACACCAAGTGCTAAATCTAACGTTAAAGAACCTGAAGAAATAACTTCAATATCTTGTCTAACATTATCCCCTAATTTCATTATGGAACCTTTACCATAATTTTTTTCTAGTTTGTCTAACGTTAATTGTAACGCTTTTAATTTTTCTTTGTTTACTTCTTTTACTTCTGCCATGGTGTTTTGTTTTATTGTTGACACAAAGAAATGGTATCAGAACGTATTCTACTTACGTTGTAAAAATTTCTTTATTTATTTTAGCTTTTGAAATTTGTTCTCGCTACTACTTCCCTTCATTAGGTTTAGCAAAATCACTCGAACTGACATTTCAAAATACTATTGATTGTCTAGTTCAGTTAAAATTTGATTCGTATGATCTTTAGTTTTAACTTTTTTGATGACCGATAAAATAATTCCCTCCTCATCAATAATAAAAGTTGTTCTATGAATGCCGTCATACTCTTTACCCATAAATTTTTTCAACCCCCAAACACCATAAGCATTCAATATCGTTCTGTCTTCATCTGCAATTAAATGAAACGGTAATTCATGCTTTGCTATAAACTTTAAATGTCTCTCTGCGCTATCTGCACTGACACCAATTACTTCAAATCCTTTTTGAGTTAAATCAGAATAGCTATCACGTAAATTACACGATTGTGTGGTACAACCTGGTGTCATATCCTTTGGATAAAAGTATAAGATTACTTTTTTTCCTTTAAAATCAGTTAGTGAAATTGAATTTCCATTTTCATCTAAACCTTTAAATTGTGGAGCTTTATCTCCAATTACTAAATTTGTCATGCCGAAATTTTAATCATTAATATGATACAAATCTAATCATTTAAACGGAATAATGATTAAAAACTAAACAAAATTTTACTTTTAAATCACCATCCCAATAAAAACAGGCATTACAGCAGTAAATTAATTACGTTACCGATTAAAACATTCATTCATTTATGATAAATTTGGCATAGAAAGCGGGTTAAAACATCAAAAGGAAATCAATTCTATACTATTCTGTTCTCAATACATTTTTCGCACCTCAGAATACTCGAACTCACATTATTCTCTTTTTATGTAGTACTATTCGAAAACAAGTATTTATCTTTAAAGTCAAAATACGTTTACTATGAATACCTTTTTAGGAGAAGTTTGCCAAAAGATATATGACGCTCATCAAAATGAACTAGATGACATTGTAATTATCATACCTAACAGGCGTGCTTCTATCTATATTCATAAACATTTATCGGACCATTTTAATTCTCCATTTTTTGCACCAAAAATCACAACCATTAACGAATGGGTAGATGAAAACACGGAAGAAGAAATTATTAGTCAAACGGAACTACTCTTTTTTTTATATGACATCTATTTAGAAGTTGACAAAGAAGAGGCTGAGGATTTTGATAGCTTTTTAAAGTGGGGAAAGATAATTTTATCCGACTTTGATGAAATTGACCGTTATAACGTATCTCCAAAAGAAATTTTTAGGGACTTAAGAAACATAAAGGACATTGACAATTGGAGTTTTGATTTAATTACACCCTCTACACACGGCCTAAAAAAACCAGAAAAATTATCTGACGGGCAAAAGAAGTATGCCGACTTATGGGATAAACTACCCATTTATTATGAAAAACTAAAAGCCAAACTAGAAGTAATCGGTTCAACCTATCAAGGTAGAGCTTATCAGAATTTTGCTAAAAAAACACATTTCGCAAACCCTACCTCAGCCAAACATTACTATTTTGTTGGGTTCAATGCTCTATCAAGAGCGGAAGAACAAATTATAGAAAATTTAACTCGACAAAAAATTGCAACCGTTTATTTTGATGTCGATAAACATTACATCAACAATTTTGAACATGAAGCAGGTCATTTTTATAGAAAGCTAAACCAAAAAAATAGATTTAATAATGAAGTCGGAAACGAAATAAATAAAACGAGAAAGACATTTGAAATAATTGAAACCGCACAACAAGTGGCTCAGGCTAAAATTGCCGGTAATATTATTAAAAACTTAGACCCAGAACAATTAAACAATACAGCGATTGTATTAGCGGATGAAACTCTACTTATTCCCTTAAGTAAATCCTTACCGTTAGACATTAAAAAGGCTAACATTACAATGGGGTATCCGATTAAGTACTCGCATTTAAAAAGTTTATTTGACTTAATCTTTGACTTCCAACATAATTTTAAAAAATTCAACTCAGATCAACTTTATCACAAAACACTTTTACGATTTATCGATCACCCTTTTATTCAAATTATTATTCAACGTAAAAATGCAATAGCTGATTTTGAGAACCGATTAATAAAAGCGAATAAAGTATTCATTAATCACATTGAGCTAATTGAAGTATTTCCTGAACTGAAAGAAATTACAAACCTACTAAGTGTGTGGCACAATAATACTACGATTGGATTTAAAGCCATAGAAGACTTTATTCAAGTACTATATACACATTTTAAAGAAGGCGGAGCTAACGACTTAGAACTAGAAATACTCTACCATTTTTCAAAAGGAATCTCAAAGTTCAAAACCATCTGGGAGAAACACCCTCACCCATTAAATTTAAAATCATTCAAAAAACTGTTTGAACAATTTTGGCAAAACGAGTCGTTATCATTTTTAGGAAACCCAATTGAAGGCTTACAGATTATGGGAATTTTGGAAACTAGAACCTTAGATTTTGAAAACTTAATCATTCTATCCATGAATGAAGGTAATTTACCTAAATCTAATTTTACGAATTCATTAATTCCTAGAGAACTTAAATTACACCACCGCCTACCAATTGAACAAGACAGAGATGCCATTTTTGCACATCACTTCTATAGACTAATACACAGAGCTAAAAATGTATATATTACTTACAATTCCAGTGCTAAAGGATTAACAAGTGGAGAAAAAAGCAGATTTATTACTCAAATTGAAAATGAATTAAAGGCTAATCATGACATAAAAACCTACACCTATAGCTCTAATGACGTGAGTAGTGACATCACAGAAACCAGCTACTCTGTTAATGATAAAGTCACAAAAAAACTGGATGACTTATTCAAAAAAGGATTATCTCCATCTGCCTTAAACACATTTATCAACTGCCCTTTAGACTTTTACTACAAATACATTTTAGGACTACGTGAAGGCAAAGAAGTAGAGGAAAATATTGAAGCCTCTACCTTTGGAACTATGATTCACAACGTGTTAGAGCGTGTGTATAAAGACAATTTTTTAACGCCATCAAAACCAGTTTCTATTGACGTTTTAACGACTGAAAAAAAGAACCTAGAACAGTACTTAGAAGAGGAATACTTGAAAGAGTTTACAAAAACGGACATGAAATATGGCCAAAATAGATTGTCGTTTGACGTCAGTGTGAATTTATTGAAAACCTTTATTGATGAGCAAATAAAAGAACTAAAAGTCATCAACTATCCTATTTTCATAAAAGAACTAGAGGAAGAAATTGAAGCCAATTTTACGTGGAACATAAACGGGGTTGAAAAAACAATAAAGATTAAAGGAAACGCGGATAGAATTGAACAGTTTGGTTCAGAATATCGAATTATTGATTATAAATCTGGGAAATGTGATGCTGAAAAAGTCTCTTTATCAAAACCGTCTAAAAAGAATCCAGACCTAAGTTTAGAAAACATTACTTATCATGATAAAAAAGGTTATGCTAGACAACTGTTAATGTATGCTATTATGTTTCAGCAACAGTTCCCTGAAAGAACAAACTTTAGTGCAGGAATCATTTCCATGATCAACATTAAAGAATGGGTTCAAAATGTAAAAATAAGTGGTGATAAAAACGAATTACTAACGGATGAAATGTTAGATTTATTCAAAAATGAAATAAGAAGCGTAATTGAATCTATGTACGATTCAGATTTTATTTACGCCCATAATGAGAAAGCTAAATATTGCGAATATTGTGGTGTTTAAGGATTAAAATAAATAGGGTAAATTATTGATTATTTTTCAATCAACATCCCACCTCTATACGCCATTTTAATCACTCCATTTTCACTAATAAACTCATGGTTTGAGAATATGGTTTTACCTTTATATTTATCCGGGTTATTATATAATTCATCTAATAAAAAATCACCTTCTTGAACATAAAGTGCAATGTCATATTTACTTGATTCGTTACTTAAAATCAAATACGATTGAGGCCCCATCACTAAAAACTCACCAAACTTCATTTCAAAGTCACCCTGCTGCTTAATTGCATTAAACGGTTTAATTAATTCGGTTTTCACAGATGTTTCAGTTAACTTATAATTTTCACTTTTCACATCAAAACTTTCAGTATTCATATAGTTTATTTGCGAACCGCCACCTAAAAAATACGTATTCAAAATGTACTCCTGCTGACTTGTATCCGTTAAGTTATATCCAGACTCACTTGAAAAAATTAATTTAGTATTATCATAATAAAGCTGTCTAGTATACTCTTTTGACTCCGACACAAAAGATTCAACATGAAGCTTAGCTGTATCATTTTGAGAATACTCAGTTACCTCATATTGCTCATCAGTCCTTGTGTATTTTGGGCTTTGAATAATATCATAAACTTGTGAAGTATCAATAATTGACTGCACTAAATTATCAATATTACCCACGGTAGTTTTACTTTCCGCATTAAAATTACATGATGTAATACCTAGCGCGATTATGATTAAAATAAATAAGCTGTTTTTCATATTAGTATAATGGGAATTATATATAAAAGTAACAAAAAAATCCCACCTCAAAAAATTTGAAGTGGGATTTAATATTTATTTAACTTTATTTAGTCCTATTCGAACATTACTTCCATTTCAACACGTCTATTTTGTTGACGCCCTTCAGCGGTAGTATTGTCAGCAACTGGCTTTTCTTCACCAAAGAATTGAACAATTATTCTTTCAGTAGCAACACCTCTTTGCACTAAGAAATCTCTAACTGCTTCTGCTCTTTTCTTAGAAAGAATTAAGTTAGTTTGTGCTTTACCTTGACTATCGGTGTGACCTGCAATCTTAATTTTCCACTCACCTTTCTTAATCAATAATCCAGCTAATTCTTCTAATGAAGTATAAGATACTTCTTTAATAACCGCTTTAGATGTTTCAAAATCTAAGTTTTCAAAGGCAGTATTTAAAATTTCTTGCTCTTCTTCAACTATTTCAGGACATCCCTTGTTTTCAACTAAACCAGGAACGTTAACACATTCATCATCTTTATCTAAAACACCATCTCCATCAGTATCCACATAAGGACAACCTTCATTTTTTGCTGGACCTGCATTGTAAGGACACTTATCATCTTTATCCAATAAACCATCACCATCCGTATCCGGCCAAGGACAACCGTGATTTTCTTGTGGTCCCGCTTCAGTAACACATTCATCCAAGTAATCGAAAATCCCATCATTATCGGTGTCAGGACATCCGCTATTTTCTAACGGCCCTGCATTATCAGGACATAAATCTTCAGAATCTTTTATTCCATCACCATCCGTATCAGGACAACCATTGAATGCAGCTATACCAGCAACTTCTGGACAATCATCATCTTTGTCAATGATTTTATCATCATCCGAATCTGGACAGCCATTAAACTCAACTAAACCTGCAACATCTGGACAATCATCTAACATATCTATCACTTTATCTCCATCAGAATCTGGACAACCATCAAACTCACGTAAACCCGCTTCAGTAGGACATTTATCTTCTGTATCTTGAATCCCATCTCCATCTGTATCAGGACAGCCTTTAAACTCCCAAACACCGGGTGTATCTTTACATAAATCAACTTTATCAGATACTTTATCTAAATCTTTATCTTTTGGATGCGTTCTCAAAATTGGAATCTTTAATGCAAAATAAATATCTGCTCCGGCTAATTTTCTATCTTTCTTAGCTCCTAAAATTGGCTTTAAATCAGATGTTCCAATAATAATTGGCCCCATTCTTAACCCTAAACCAGCCTTAAACCCAGTGGCTACATTCCCTGAACCTACTAAAGTATTATACGATAACGGCACGCTCAAACCAGCCCAAGCATAATCATACCTAGGCGTTAAAGCAAATGATGTTGGATACCTTACCTTATGAGCATCTCCATTCAATTGTAAACCAACAAATGCATTCAAATTTAAATAAAACGCACTCCAAATATGCCAATCTACACTTGTAGAAATATGAGTTGGTAAATTCATGATAAATGTTTTATCATCAGACGCATACTTAGCATCACCATTTTGAACTAAAGTATCCACGTTTGAATTAAATGTTTCCAAGCCATCTGTATCTTGAAAATGAGCCAAAACGAATGGTTGATTTACTCCTAATTTTGAATCAATATCAACTATAAAATCTCTACTTTGACCACCCTTAGTGTACTTTACACCACCAATATCATTAATAGCAAAAGAGGCTTTTAACTTATATTTATCTTTATCTTTTCTCCAAATATTTGTTTCACCATCCATGTCGTATTTATAGTCTTTCCAATTTGGACGCCACTCATATACCACACCAATATCTCCACCAAAACCTAAGTTAGAAAAACTAGTAGCGTAACGTTTAATTTTATCCTCTAAAGGATCGTTTGGATCGTCAGCCATAATCTCTTCAAAATTATCAGAATACCCGTAATTGAAATGTCCATTAATAACTGTTGCCGTATCTGCATTTAAAAAATTA